>SKEX01000178.1_pt1 | contig 70685 bp, 65 predicted proteins | sample 4841451 | NCBI WGS metagenome assembly SKEX01 (sample SAMN11008798, study PRJNA524170) | human gut metagenome | isolation source: fecal sample from pouch patient p38, | place: Israel: Tel-Aviv | reverse complement strand
GGGATGGACGGGCCGCTGGTGCATCGGTTAGACTGCCAAGTCTACGGCCGAGTAGCCAAGCCCGGAAGGGATAAACGCTGAAGGCATCTAAGCGTGAAGCCCCCCTTAAGATGAGATATCCCATTCGTTAAGAAGTAAACCCCCTTGAAGACGACGAGGTAGATAGGGCAGAGGTGGAAGTGTGGTAACACATGGAGCTGACTGTTACTAATCGGGTGAGGGCTTGACCAAAGAATCGCAGGAAGAATGATTTTCAGGGAATGTTGACATGTATGTAGTTTTGAAGATACAGTAAGAAAACCAGCTAGTAATTAGCTGGTTTTTTTGTGCGAAAAAAACAGATATAAAATGATATTTAACCGAATCAAGTAAGTCCCCTGCGGAGGTTGCGAAGAGCAATAAGCAGTGGGTGGGACTTGCTTGTATCAGGATGGGTACAAGCAAGTCCTGATAAACTGCGGAGCAGTTATTCGGTTATGGTCAGGTAGATGCAGTAGTTTCTCTTGAAAATAGTGATACAGAAAAAGCAGTAGATCTCCTTTTTAATGATGATAGTATTTCCTGGAGAATTTATGGAGAAGGCTGTTCCGAAAAACTGGTATATTATCTTGACAAGGGACTGATACAGGAACTTATAGTTCCAAATGAATATTATATGGGATATCAGAGCATAGCTATGGCGGCACAGAACATCAGATATTATACAGATAAAACAGATCAGATAGAGGTTGAGTTTTTCGAAGTGACGAAAGAAAATCTGTATGATGAAGAGACAAGCTGGATTTTGTTTCCGACGGTAAGATGATATTGAACCGGAAACAATGGATAAAATAACGGGGGAAAAGGAATGGGCAGAAAATATCTGGCACTGGCAGGGGCTTTATGCATTGTAGCTGTTACTGCCGGAGGATGTAAAAGCAGCGAAGAAGAAACCGTCAAAAATATAAAGATAGGAGTCACTTTATATGACCAGTATGATACGTTTCTTTCGGAGATGATGGCGGAATTTACGGAATATGCGGCAGATAAGGAAGAAGAAAGCAAAGTGACGATCAATTTGGAGATTCTGGATGCTTCTAAAAGCCAGCTGACACAGAATGAGCAAGTCAAAAGTCTGATCGAGAAGGGCTGTAATGTGGTATGTGTGAATCTGGTTGACCGTACAGAGCCTACAACAATAACTGATTTTGCGGAGAATAATAATGTTCCGATTATTTTCTTTAATCGTGAACTGGTAGCTGAGGATCTCGAACGCTGGAAAGATTTGTACTATGTGGGTGCGGATGCTTCGGAATCAGGGACACTGGAAGGAGAACTGGCAGCAGATGCATTTAAAGAGAATGCAGCTATGGATAAAAACAGTGATGGTATCTGTCAGTATGTAGTGCTTGAAGGCGAGGCCGGTCACCAGGATTCTATTGTGCGTACGGAATATTCAGTAAATACGATGGTTGAAAAAGGTGTAGAAACATTGAAGATTATGAAAATAAACAAGGGGCTGTCGATTGACAGCCCCTTAAATTTTTCTGAAATCAATATCATGCATATGATACAGAAAAAATATCTGATTTAATTAAAGTGTCTGGATGTAAGCTAATAAATCTTCTTTTTCTGTACCGGTTAATTTACGGCCTTTTGTGAATGCGCATATGAAATTTTTAAGGGATCCTTCGTAGGAGTCGTCAACGATTTCTTTTGCATAGTTTTCATAAAACTTTTTTGAGGAGACAGAGGGAATATAAATCGCACGTTTTCCACTTTTGTCTATATTTAAAAAGCCCTTCTGTGACAGACGTGAAAGGAATGTATTTACAGTCTGTTTCTTCCATGCTTTCTTTTCAACCTCATTAAAATGAACCATAATCTCAGCGAAGGTTGCAGGTGTTTCTCTGGTCCATAAATACTGTAAAATATAAAATTCTGTTGCGCTCATTGCATTGCGTACCATTAATTAAGTCCTCCTTATTAGTATTATAGATATGTACCCATGGAATATAAAAACGGTGCTCCACTCTGATACCAGTTGATTGCAGAGTTGCTATTCACCTCTTTACCAGTAATGGGGGTATGGGATATTGCCGATAAAAAGTATGATGAAATAATACGATTTATTTCGTGAGTAGTAACACTGTCAGGGTACACATGGTACAGGTGTGTGATGAGGGCAAAAACATACAACCCCTAACATCTACATATCATTTTAATATAAAAATATAAATATTACTAGGTGTAGAAATAGACAAAATTTTAAGCAGAAAATAGGCTAATTTATCGGATTTCGGAACCTGCTTTCAGGAACACTTATACAGTAGCTTCGCGAATCATGCAGTATTGTTTTAGACCGAAGTGATGTTTTTCTACAATTCCATATGTTTTAAATCCGAAATGCTCATAAATAGGGACATTTTCCGGATTATGGGTTTCCAGGGAGATTAGCATTTTGTGCTTCTGCGCGTAGTCGATTACTTCTTCCATGAGAAGGTCGGCAAGTCCGTGGTGCTGGTGTCCGGGATCTACTGCAAGATAGATTACATGAAGGCGGTCTGTCTGGTGGAGCTGGTCTGTCCAGCTGGAATTCAGGTAGTCTTTGCCCTGGATAAAATTCCAGAAAGTCTTCAGGCTGGGATCTTCTTTGATCAGCCATCCGTCAGTGGTAAGTAGCGCCTTGGCTTCGGTGAGACAATATTGCAGAACGTTGTAAGGTTCACTTTCATCTGAAACGACCAGGATACTGTTTAATTCACTGCTGTCAGAGTAGATTTCACAGGTTTGGTAGAATTCTGTAAGGTCGCAGGAAAAGAGTTCCGGCAGGAGGCGTTCTCTGGTTGCATCATCCGGAATCAGGGTGTGATACAGAGGATCCTGTGCGAAGCAGACGGTTAAGAGTTTCTGTAATCGTGGTAAATCTTCTTCTTGTACTCGATATAAATTATCGCTTTCCATAGTATGTATGAATCTCCTTATTTTTTCAATGGATTATAGTAATCTATAAGATAGTGCAATTAATCTAGTACATCGAAAATTAAGTTTCTGCTATATTGACGTAGGATGATTTCTTCAGCTGCAAGGCGGAGGAATGAGGCGTAGCGGTGGCTACGGCGATTGACGACAACGCCGCAGATGAAAAATCAGACAAGTCAATATAGTAGTTACTTAATATTCGATGTACTAGCCCATCAGAAAATGAAATTTTAGTTGCATTATTTTCTGGAATTGCTATAGAGTGTGTTTGAAAACTCATTCGTTATAGAATTGGCGAGTTAAAAACGTCATTAAACATGGCTGACAGTTTGCTGACAGAGCTATTCAGGTAGCGGATATCATCTTTGTAATAAGCTCTTTGTCTGCGCAGAGCAGCTTCCAGACGGCGAATCTCTCCGTCCAGTTCCGGACTCTCTTCTTCCAGGCGCTGTTTTAATTTTTGCACGATTCCGTAAAGATTTTCATGATGCATGATACGTCCGGCACCCCACATCAGGCGATCTTTGGGTTGGTGAAGAATGTATTCGGTGAAATGGTAATATACTTCTTCATCAAAAAGGAATGCGTACATGTTGTTGTCTACACGATAGAGTACTTTCAGCGCATCTGTGATATTTCCTTCAGATAAAACCTGGCAGGCTTTTTCCAGCTGCCGGATATTTCTGGAAGCGGCTTCCTGTGGGAAAATTACTTCATCCTGCCAGTTGAGACGCACCAGATAGTCCTGAGCTTTGCGGAAAATCTTCAGCAGTTTCAGCCCGACAGGTTCCCATTTGGAACGGAAATTTCTGCGGAATGCGGAATCTGAAAGTGTAGCATATTCTTCATTGATCTGGCATATTTTTTTGTAAATATTTCTGGCCGATTCGGTGGCTGTCCGTAAGTTCTGAAGCAGAGTTTCCTGTTCAGAATCTGCAAATGAAAGGGCATTTTCGTGAATACTGTCTGTGACTGCCTTCATGGTATTGCTGAAATTCAATGGCGGCAGAACCAGCGCATCGATGGCCATTACCAGTTTCAGATAGCATTCATGGTGGAACTGGTAAACAGCTTCCTGATAGACATCCTGATTGTCATATTGAGAGTGATAGTAGTTCTGCATAAAAGGTCCGGCACTGAAATCATTGACGGTAGAAGGAATGCCGGCAATAGCCATGGAGAAATCATCTGACCATGTCTCGATAGGAGAAAGGACAGTGATTCCATCCGGATAAGCTTGCTTCGGAACTGTCAGGCTGTCAGTAAACTGACGGATAAAGTCAGTATATTCATAAGTACACCGAATAGCATCCTGCGTGCTGTGGGCATGTGCGGGAAGCTCGAAGTTCAGGTTTGCGATAACTTTTCCCTGCCAGTCAGGATGTACGCGGAATACCTGATTATAAGCTCCGGTGGACCAGTCATATTTGGAATCAATAATTCCCCATTCCTCGGCGGCCATCGCGCAGAAGACAAGGGTATGAGCTGGTTTGTAACCGCCTTTTACAAGTGCGCGGGCGATGCCGAGCATCATGGCAATCGCTGCATTGTCATCCTGAAATCCGTCGAAATAGGAATCATAGTGAGCAGATAGTACAATCATGGCGTCAGTTTCAGTTCCCTGAATCTTACCGACAATGTTGCTGGCCTTGGTATCCGGAATGACTCTGGAACGGGCATCAAGTGATACTTTTAAAGTTTGTTTTCTTAATATAGAAGAATCTGCCTCCGGAGAAGTTTCAGAATGATCCAGATTACCATGTGAGGATTCAGAAGTCATCTGATTATTCTGGTGTGTAAAAGCATTGGTTTGGATTGCACATTTTAAAATTTTGGCATCTGCCTGTGACAGGGAGAATGCAGGCGCGAAGTCCGGGCCTGCGATATCCTGAGCGTTGAGGGCAGTTTCTGCAATTTCGCCGTAACCATTGGCCTGAACTGCAATAAGAGCAGCGGCGCCTCGCAGATAGGCCTGATAAACAGGAAAACTGATCCACCATTCATCACGCTGGTTAATCTCAACCATAACCAGTTTACCTTTTACATTTACGCCCTCATAATCAGCGGCGGTTCCTTTTCCAAGATAAACTAATTCATAATCCTGGAAGCCGTCAGTTTCAAAATTTGTCTGATATCCGCCCATCTGAAAAACATGTTCCAGACCGTCATCATCCGTAAACTTTAAGACAGCTTTCTCAAATTCCCAGCCGTCCAATGTAAATGTATCCCTGGTTACATCAATAAGTCCGATTTCTTTCATTTCTTTATATAACATATCACCTGTGGCGGTTTCAGCGGCAGAACCTGCGGTACGATAGCCGAGAACAGGATTTGTTTTTTCTTTTTCCATGCGTTTGGCAAGCTGATAGGACCAGTCTGTGTCAATGCAGGAGATACAGGAATCTTCAATGTTCAATTTGTTTCGCCTCTTTCCTGAAATTGTTATAAAAATATTTTAGCATAGCAAGGTAGCTTCTACAATCATTGTTTATTGGTTGTTGAAAAAAGGAGGCAATCTGAAATTGCTATAAAAACGAAGTGAGCAGTAAGATAAAAGGCAGAAATCTGAAAAATAGTGAAAAAACGCTGTGCTATAGTAGCATAAAAAAGCAAATAAGCGAGATAAAGCGGGAGTATTGTATGTTTTTGGATACAATATGCTTTAGAAATGGAAAATACTGGACAAACAATAAAAAATCAGCGTATACTGATATCGCAAAAATTAAATAACATTTATTGGTTTTGAACCAGTCGTTGTAAGTTCCGCAAGGATTAATAGAGAAACCGGTGCAAGTCCGGTACGATCCCGTCACTGTAATAGGGAGTTTCGGAATAAAAAATGTCACTGGACCATGTGAACAGTAATATGAAAGCTGGTCTGGGAAGGCGATTTCGAAGCGATAATCTTAAGTCAGGAGAACTGCTTACAATTGGGATAGAAATGATTCTTACGATAGATAGGAAGCATAATTTTTTCATGTCATTTTGTGTCCGTATATAGTTGTACGGGCTCTTTTTTTGCCCTAAAATCGGTTATCTGGGGCTGGTTTAATTCACGAAAGATGTAGGAAGGAGATTATTTTGACGAAAAAACAAATCGGGAAAAGATTTCTGCAGATTCTGATTGTCCTGTTTGGTATCAGTTTTCTGACCTTCGGGCTGACTTATCTGTCTCCTGGTGATCCGGCCGAGATCATGCTGACAGAGTGCGGTAATCTTCCCACACCAGAACTTCTGGAACAGACGAGACATGAGCTGGGTCTGGATCAGCCGTTTCTTGTACAGTATGGAAGCTGGCTGAAAGGTGTGCTTACCGGAGATATGGGACAGTCCTATTCCTTTAAAATGCCGGTAGTCCAAAAACTCGTATCCTGTTTCTGGCCAACGCTGAAAATGTCTCTGCTTGCACTGCTTATGATGATCGTGATTTCCATTCCACTGGGAATCCTGGCAGCAGTGTATCAGAACAAATTTCCGGATTACTTTGTAAGAGGAATTACCTTTATCGGGGTGTCTGTGCCGAGCTTCTGGCTGGGTCTGATCTTACTGAGTATCTTTGGTGTACAGCTTCGCTGGGTAAATGTAGCAGGAGGAAGTACAGACTTCAAAGCTATGATCCTGCCATCTCTTACGCTGGCGCTTGCCATGTCTGCAAAATATACCAGACAGGTAAGAAGTGCGGTTCTGGAGGAGCTTCATCAGGATTATGTAACAGGTGCACGAATGAGAGGTATTAAAGAGAGCGTGATCCTGTGGAAACATGTTCTTCCGAACGTAATGCTTCCACTGGTAACTCTGCTTGGACTTTCTCTGGGAAGTCTTCTCGGCGGTACTGCAGTTGTTGAGATCATTTATAACTGGCCTGGAATGGGAAATATGGCAGTTAAAGCAATCTCCTGCCGTGACTATCCTCTGGTTCAGGGATATGTATTGTGGATCGCCATTCTGTATATGTGCATCAATCTTCTTGTGGATCTGTCCTATACTTATCTGGATCCAAGACTTAAGGAGGATAGATAATTGAAGGTAGTGAAAGTATTTAAAGAAAATAAGCAGTTTACCCTCTTTTCAATTCTGGCACTGATCGTAGTCGGCGTGGCTGTGTTTGCCCCACAGATCGCACCGTATGATCCGTTGGATGCAGTTATGCTGGAGTCACTTCAGGCACCAAGCTCTGCGCATCCGTTTGGAACAGATAAGCTGGGACGTGACTTACTGTCACGAGTTATTTTCGGAACCAGAACTTCTCTGGTCATGACATTATGTCTGGTAGCGGTTATCTTTGTGATCGGTACATTTCTGGGTGTTATCGCCGGATATTTCGGCGGAATCGTAGATGGAGTGATCATGCGTATCGCAGATATGATGATTTCTTTCCCAGGTCTGGTACTTGCAATCGCAATCGCCGGTATGCTGGGACCGAACCTTGTAAATGCTGTTATCTCCATTGCGGCAGTAAGCTGGACAAAATATGCCCGTCTTGCACGAAGCATGGTGTTACGAGTAAAGAAAAACCTCTATATTGAAGCCGCAGTCGTAAACGGAACAAAGACATGGAAGATTCTGCTTGTACATGTTCTTCCGAACATGGTTACTCAGATGGTTGTAACAGCCGCAGCAGATATCGGAACCATGATGCTGGAGCTGGCATCTTTATCATTCCTTGGCTTTGGTGCTACAGCGCCGACACCGGAATGGGGGCTGATGCTGAACGAGGGAAGAACTTACATGGCAAAAGCGCCATGGCTGATGATCTATCCAGGTATCGCAATCGTTATCTGTGTAGTAGTTTTCAATATGCTTGGTGACAGCATCCGTGATGTTCTTGACCCAAGACAGGAGTAAGAATAAATATAAAATTGTCTGTGGCTTCCGTACTGAACTACAGATGAAAGGTAAGACAGAATAGAACAATGATTAACAACAAAGTGGAAATGAACCCACTTACCTAAATATTCAGGAGGAATCTATGAAAAACACATTATTTAAAAAAGTTTTAGCAGTAGCACTTGCATGTACAATGACATTTTCTATGGCAACAATAACACACGCAGCAGATGCAAAAGAGATCACTATCGGTGTAACAAGCTTCGCTGATACTCTGGAGCCGACAGAGCAGTATTTCAGCTGGGTTGTTTCCCGTTATGCAATCGGTGAATGCCTTACTAAATTCGATGAGAACGGTGAGATCGTTCCTTGTCTGGCTGAGAGCTGGGAAAACAGCGAAGATGGAAAAACCTGGACATTTAAGATCCGTGAGGGCGTAAAATTCTCAAATGGTGATGACATGACACCTGAGATGGTAATGGCATCTATCCAGCGTACAGCTGACAAGAGTGACCGTGTACCGGAGTTCTTTGATCTGGACAGCATGGAAGTAGACGGACAGAATCTGATCTTCCACTTAAACAGAGCAAACGCAAACATGGCAGGAAGCCTTGCTGATCCGTTATTCCTGATCGTTGATACAAACGTAGACGATTCTACATTTGCAATGGAAGGACCAATCTGTACAGGACCTTACGCAGTAGAATCTTTCAGCCCGACAGATTCCTGTGTAGTAGTAAAGAATGAAAACTATTGGGATGGCGAAGTTCCGCTTGACAGAGTAACTCTGAAATGTGTAGACGATCAGACAACACGTTCCATGGCTCTTCAGACAGGCGAGATCGACATCGCATACAACTTAAAGACAGAAAACCTTGTAGAATTTGAAGGAAACGACAACTACGAGATTCAGGAACTTCAGTCCCTGCGTTCTACATATGCATTTATGAACCAGAGCGAAGGCCGTGCACTTAGCGACAAAGCACTTCGTCAGGCACTTCTTCGCGGACTTGACAAACAGACATACTGTGATGTTCTTCTTGAGGGTGGAGCTACAGCTGGTAAAGCACCGGTACCTCCGACACTTGATTTCGGATTTGATGATCTCAACGATGAGAACAGCTATGATCCGGAAGGCGCTAAAGCAATTCTTGACGAAGCCGGATACAAAGATACAGATGGTGACGGATTTGTAGAGACACCGGACGGAGATCCGCTGACACTTGATTTCGTTATCTATACAAGCCGTGCAGAGCTTGGTGTTTATGCACAGGCAGCACAGGCAAGCCTGAAAGAAATCGGTATCAATGTAAACCTGAACACAGTAAGTTATGAGACACTTCTTGACATGAGAGATTCCGGTCAGTATGACCTTCTGATCTGGAACGTACTTGTTGCAAATACAGGTGACCCGGAGAACTACTTAAGAGAGAACTGGTACAGCGCATCTGCAAACAATACAGCAGGTTACAACAATCCTGAAGTAGATGAACTTCTTGATGAACTGGCAGGAACTTTTGACGAAGAAGGAAGAAAAGATCTGATCATCAAGATCCAGCAGGATATCATGGACGATGCAGCAACTGTATTCTTCGGATATGAGACAACTTATCTGTTCTCTAACAAGAGAGTAACAGGTGTGAAGATGTACCCAATGGACTACTACTGGCTGACAAAAGACATCACACTTGCTGAGTAATTTGCCGCAATAATTGTCTCGTTGTTAATGAAAGTGCTTCGGCGATTTCTGCATATGAACAGATTACAAATCGCAGAACAGAAATAGCTGATAAGCATAACAGCAAGTAAGAAGGAGCGTTAATATATGCTTGAAATAAAGGACCTCTCCGTCCGGTATGGAAAGCAGGCACCTACGATCGAACATTTCAACCTGAATATGAAGAAGGGCGAGATCATCAGTGTTGTAGGTGAGAGTGGAAGTGGAAAGACTACCGTTATCAGAGCTGTCCTCGGCGCATTAGCCGGGGGCGGTAAGGTAACACAGGGAGATATCCTCTTCAACGGAAAATCCCTGCTGACTAATACCAAGGATGAATGGAGACAGTTAAGAGGTACACGTATATCTATGATTTTCCAGGACTGCGGCGGAACTCTGAATCCGATTCGTAAGATTGGAAGCCAGTTCGTAGAATATATCTGTACTCATTCAAAAGTGTCAAAAGCAGATGCCTGGAAAAAGGGCGTAAGCATGCTGGAGAAGATGCGTCTTCCGGAAGCAGAGAATATCATGAACAGCTATCCTCATCAGCTTTCCGGCGGTATGCGCCAGCGTGTCGGTATTGCCATGGCAATGACTTTCAACCCGGAACTGCTTCTGGCAGATGAGCCGACCAGTGCGCTGGACGTTACCACACAGGCACAGATCGTCCGTCAGATGATGGAGCTGCGTGATGATTTTCACACCAGCATTATCATCGTAACCCACAACATTGGTGTAGCTGCCTATATGGCTGACCAGCTGATCGTTATGCAGCATGGAAAAGTTGTGGATCAGGGAACCAGGGATGAGGTTATGAATCATCCGACAAGTGACTATACAAAGAAGCTTCTGGCAGCAGTGCCGGAAATGGAGGGCCGTCGTTTTGTTTAAGGAATCAGATATTGTACTCAGTGCAAAACATATCGTAAAACAGTTTCCGGCTTCCCATGGACGGACACTGACAGCATGCAATGACATTAATCTTAATGTATACAAAGGCAAGACGTTAGGAATCGTAGGAGAGAGTGGATGCGGTAAATCTACTTTTGTAAGAATGGTCATTTCTCTTGACAAACCTACCAGCGGTGAGATTCTGTATCATGGCAAAAATCTTGCAAATCTTTCAAAAAAAGAGACATGGCTGAACCGCCAGAATATGCAGATGGTATTTCAGGATCCGCTGGCATCTTTTGACCCCAAAATGAAGATCGTGGATATCCTGACAGAACCACTGATCAATTTCGGTAAATTAAGGAGAAGCGAAAAAGAAGCCAAGGCAAGAGAACTTCTGGAAATGGTTGAATTGCCAGGGGATTTCGTGGACCGCTATCCGCATAACATGAGTGGTGGACAGAGACAGAGAATCAGTATCGCCAGAGCACTTTCTCTGGAACCTGAGATTCTGGTGTGTGATGAAGCAACTTCTGCATTGGATGTTTCTGTGCAGGAATCTGTGATCGAACTTCTGGTACGTCTTCAGAAAGAGAAGAATATCAGTATGCTTTTCATCTGCCATGACCTGGCACTGATTCGTTCTTTTGCCCATCAGATCGCAGTTATGTATCTGGGAAATATCGTCGAGGTTATTCCGGGAGAGGATGTTACAGAGCATGCAGTACATCCATATACACAGGCACTTCTCGGCGCACAGTTTTCTATTCATATGGATCCGAATCAAAAGATTCAGAGTATTGAGAGTGAGGCACCAAGTCCTCTGGATGTACCGAAAGGATGCCCTTTCCAGAACCGCTGCGAGCATTGCACAGAAAAGTGTAAGGCTGAAATGCCGAAGCTGACAGAAATTGCTCCGGGACATGAAGCTGCATGCTTTTATGTACAGGATAAGATAGCAGGCAGAGCATGATGCAGCTTCATGTATTGCATAAGTATGTAAAAGCCTGCTTGAATAAAAGAGCAAAAGAAATGAGGGGATGTGTAATGAAAAGAAAAATTCTCAGTCTGATGTTAAGTGCAACCCTTGTACTGGGAGCACAGACTCCTGTAATAGCAGCTGCTGAAAAGTATGCAGATGGAGAAGCACATACCATTGGCGTTGTAGTATATGATCCGGATGCTTCCGAGATGGAAATGTTTGCGGATTATTATCGTGATTATATCGAAGCCGGATTTCCGGTGAATTTCATTTTTTCTGGAAAAACAACAAGTGCTGAGGAAGAAATACAGTTTATTGATGCCATGAAAGAACAGGGCGCAGAAGGAATTATTTCCTTTGGCGGATTTGCAGATGGCCTTCAGGATATTATCAAAACCTGTGAGAAGGATGAACTGTATTATGCACTTGGTTCTAATACCATCAGTGATGAAAATTACGAGGCTGTAAAAGACAACCCATGGTATATGGGAAGTGTAGGTCCGAATCTGGAAGATGTATATCAGAGCGGATGTGACATGGCAGAATATTTCCTGGACAAAGGAGCGAAGAATTTCGTGATTATGTCCGGTGGTGCATCATCAGGAAACCGTCTGCATCAGGTAAGAACCTGGGGAATGCTTAATACACTGCAGGAGAAAGCAGGGCTGGTTCTGGATGAAGAAGCAGAAACTCTTTCTGCTACAGGGGAAGTGACAAAGCTTTCTAATGAGGATGATTCCATACAGGTTACGATCTGCCCGGGATATACAGAGATGGATGGACCGGGACTTGAGAATCTGAGTACTGCATTTGCAGATGGAACTTGTGACGCACTGATGAGTGCTTTCCATGTTTCTACTTATCTTGACAAGATTGCAGACAAGGAAAAGGAACAGGACAGCAACATTATGGTAGGTGCGATTGACAGTTTCACAGATGATAACTTTGAACTTTTCAAAGAGAAGGATATGTTTGGAAATCCACCTGTTGATTATGCACAGGGTAAATATGCATCTTTGGCAGGACCGGCATTTGCCATGATCTACAATGCTATTACCGGAAATCCGGATGCAGTAAAAGAGAACGGACAGGCAGCACGTCTGTATCAGGGATTCTGGACTGCAACAACACAGAAAGAATATACAGAACTGTATGGATATGCGACAGGAATTTATGAAAACGCATATAGCTGTGATGACCTTCAGGGTGTGATTAAAGTGTTTACAGAAGATACCACACCGGAGAAGTTTAAGGAATTGACAGAGAGCTATACCGTAGAAGATGTCAAGGCGAGAATCTTCGGCGAGGAATAAAATGAAAAAACAGGGAGTTAATACATAGAGTGTATTCGCTCCCTGTTTGAAAATGCGAAAGTTTTATATAACTAACTATAATTCAGAGATAGAGGAGAATACAGAATGCGAACATTGCGAGTGGCAGACTTGGAGGCGAAGCCAGGGGAAAAGGTGTCCGGATTTGTGCATATCATAGGAGCTGATTTCGGAATTCCAGTAACACTTATCTGTGGAGAACAAAAAGGGGAAACAGTTCTGATTTCCGGCGGAGTACATAATGCGGAATATGTAGGTATTCAGGCAGCCATGCAGATGGCTAACGATCTGGATCCGAAGAAGATTGCGGGAAATATCATAGTAATCCGTCTGATGAACCGGACGGGATTTGAGCATCGCACCATGAGCCTGACGTATGAAGACGGAAAGAATCTGAACAGAGTTTTTCCGGGAAATCCGAATGGTACACTTAGTGACAGGATCGCTTATACTGTTGTGACAGAGTTTTTCTCGAAGGTAGATTATTATATCGATCTGCATTGCGGGGATGGCTTCGAGGGGTTGGTATCCTATGTATATTGTACAGGGGCAGCTGCTCCGGAAGTTGCGGCAAAGAGCCGTGAGATGGCAGAGATCGCACATGTGGACTATCTGGTGACATCTATGTATGGAACCGGCGGAGCTTACAACTATGCCGGAAGTATGGGGATTCCAAGTATCCTGCTGGAACGTGGACACAGCTCCCGCTGGTGTGAAGATCTGGTTGCAGAAGATGTTCATGATGTAAAGAATATCTTAAGACACCTTGGTGTTCTTTGCGGCAAGTCCCATACGCACGGTGAACCTCCGGTAGAAGTAAGTCCTGTGATTTATGAAGATGCCCCGGTGTCCGGCTGCTGGTATCCTGCAAAACAGCCAGGAGAGACCTTTAAAGAGGGAGAAGTGCTGGGAAAAATCTGTGATTATTTTGGACGTGAACTGTTTGTCTACAGAGCTAAGATGGGCGGGATTATCCTTTATCAGACAATCAGTCTGTGTATTATGAAAGACACACCGATGGTATCTTATGGAACCTGGGATGAGGAGAAACAGGGGAAAATTGAACTTGGCTGTGAGGTTTGCGGAAATAAAGAACATAAGCATGGACACCACCATCATAAACACAGAAATAGTAAGCATGAAAATGATAAACACCATAAGTAACATGAGAATCATATAGCAAAAAAGTCCCCTGCGGAGGTTGCGAATATCCGATTGACATGGCTGACTGAAAATAAAATGTGACCGTACAATATCTCATTATTGGAGATAAAGTGCGGTCGTATTTTGCATTATTTTTGTGATGAGCTTTTTGGGCAATCATCGGAAATACAAAATCTGCCTGTCTATTCATGAAACAGAATCTGAGTAAAGAATCTCACATCTGAATCGTCTGCCCAGCAGATCATTCCTACGGCATCTGCCATCTTCTGCGCATCTACGCTGTAGGCTGACATGCAGGAACAATTTTTATATGGACCTGCACTCATGATTAGAACATCATCTTTTCCGGTTTCCTGCATACGCTTGGCGAGCTGTTCTGTAAGAATATTCTGCGCATGTTTCGCCTGTTTAAAAAGAACTGGATCCATAAGAGGATCTTTCAAAACAGTCTGAAGAACCAGTGCTTTTTCGTACTTCATTGCTCTTTCGTGCATTTCCTCTACAGTGCCGCAGGCAGGTGGACATGCCGGCACCAGATTATAATTTCCACACATATTGTCTTCGCAAAACTGTCGGTATTCCGGTACAAATACCAGGTCTTTTGTATCCATGATCGCTGCATTTGCAAAGCCCATGGAAAGTGCTTCTTTTATAAGATCCATAAGATAAAATCTCCCTTCTGTAAGTGGATGAAATCTTTTGCTATAAAACAATGACTGGACGTCAGAACAGAGTAAAATTGATTTACCTTTGATTCCGACATCATAATAGGATTATAGCATAATTTGGGCGTTTATGTCTGGCTGTTTTGCAGATTCCTTGTTATAATAAGCAGTATACTAATGTTATGGTACATGTAGCAAATGATAGCAAAAAGCTATTGTTCATTTTTGAAATGACTCAGGATGAGTACAGAAAAGCAGCAATCGAAGCTGACACGCAGATGCATGCGCACCAGGAAACCCGAAAGATGCAAGCGTAGAAGATCTGAAAGATCTGTTCCGCAAGATTATGTAATTTATGCAAAGGGGCTATCGGGAAATAGATAGCCCCTTTTTTGACTTTTATGATTTATTTGTAAGGTGTTATATCGACTTTGCCAAGTTCGCTTCCTGCAAGGCCTTTTGCTTTGTTATTTACTCTGGTATTTCTCTAGCTGATGATCTGTTTCATTATACTGTTCAAATCGTCCTTCGATTTCTACTAGCATATTCGCATATTCTCTTAATTCATCTTTAAGCTGCTCCTTATCTGCACGTTCTTTCTTATAGGAAATACGATGTTCCATGCTTGCCCAGAAATCCATGGACATTGTTCGAAACTGTATCTCCACCGGAAAGTATTCCATCCCATCCAGACAATATACCGGCACTCCTACGATCACATGATAACTTCGATAACCATTTGGCTTCGGGCTGCTGATATAATCCCGTTCTTTTATCACAATCAGGTCACTCTGACTTTTCAGAAGTTCTGTCAGATTATAGATATCATCTACAAAGTAGCAGATCACTCTGACACCTGCAATATCCTGCAGATAATCTTTGGCGTTGATTACGGTTTCTTCTTTTCCTTTTCGGCGAAGTTTCTCTTCAATACTTCGTTTCTTTTTGATTCTGCACTGGATATTGTGGATCGGTCTTGCCGAGGCTTCTCCGTAAAGATTGTGGTTCAGCACATCCAGACGGGTAAGAAGCATCTGCTTGGCATCTTCATATGGTCGTATAAATTCATAATATTCTTCATCTGTCATTTTTCATTTCTCCTGTAAAATCCCCTATACAATGTATCAGACTTATTCCCAATTACTCATTTATCATACAGAAAAAATGTGTTCAATTAATGGTGGATTTCTAACCATTTTATAAAGAATCTCTGTAAATCTTTTTCATTTAATGTACAACGCAGATGTGGCACTTTATAAAGCAAAAAAAGAAAACCCGGGAACTTTCCGGATATTTGAAGAATAAACTGACAAAAATATAGCCGGAGTTTACGATAATTAATCATAAATCGTAAATTCCGGCTATATTATGTTAATCTCTACCCGCTGTTTATTGCTCTTGGCAATTGAAGCAAGGGACTTCTCTGATTTGGTTAAATAATATATTTTTTTAAAGCAGTAGTAAATTCCTGAATTCGCTCTTCAGCAATCTCTTTCAGAGTCACATCCTGCATACTCTGGATATATCCCTGTTCCTGTTTGTATAACCATTTATTCACGGATGGATTGATTTTCTCATAATGATTTGCCTTTACCCAATCTTCATAAGAGATCGGTGTCACATAACCTAATTTCTCATCAAGCAGTTCTTTGAAATTAATCTGATCTGCGCGCTGTAACATTTCCTTCCAGAATTCCAGAACTTCCTCTACATGCTCATGAATCTCATAACGTCTTGCACCGCCATCATAAATAATACATTTCTCAAACAGCGGATTTCTCATGGACAAAGTCTCTCTTCTGAATTCCGGCGCAATAATACCATCTTTCCAGTAGAAGTCTACGTCAGGAAGATTGATTCCGGATACACCCTTATCCTGATAAGTGCTGAAAATTCCCTCATAATATACTGTGATAAATCCCTCAAATTCCGGCCAGAATTCACGGATTTCTTTTGTCAGACGTTCCAGAATCGTAATCCCTGTAGTACCGCCAATTGTAAAAATGATAATATTGCGAAGTCTTGCACCGTGTTCTCTGTAGAAATCTGTTACATAACGCAGACAGTGAATTAATGTTTCACCAGTTGCAATGATGTCACCAATCAGCAGAGTACTGTCCGGTACCATTGTCAGTTTGCTGTATTTGATTTCCAGACCTGCGATCTCATCTTCATTAAATACACGTTCACTGGAAAGGAAGCTGATATCATGAACGCGGATATGTTCTCTGTAGCAGCTCTCCTCAAGCGGATAGTTTAATGCGCCGCGAAGAATTGAAAGAATATTTGCGGTTGTTACTTTCTTCTGTTCTTTGAAATAGTAGAGCATCTGAGAAGTGGACGGAATCAGACAATGATACACTTCGTATCCAACTACTTCCGGTGTATTCAGAAGCTTTCTTGTTTCTGATTCAGAAACTACATAATATTCATTCTCGTAGTTTCCGCCCTCCAGACGATAGCAGTCTACACCCTGCTCTGAAAATTCTGGTACCAGTTTCACATTATTCCAGTTATCCATTGATTTATCCTCCATCTTCTCATGTACATTATCAGATATTTGTTATATCTGCATTTATAGTTTTCGTTATCCCTGTCATCAGCATGTGCCAAATCAGCAAAACAGCCAGCTTTTTCCAGTGCAAAAAGCCAGCTCCTATTAGAAATAGAATAGGCTAAACAGTTGATATTGTCAAGTCTGTAATTTGGTATTTTAACCAAAGCAGACTCCTTATGGTAACTGTTCACACGCTACTATTCCGCGAGGTGTTTTGGCATGAATATACCAAAATCCAGAGACATACGGCGCGGATTTATGCGATTAGCATAAATTCTGCGCACCCCTTGCATATTCCGTGAGTTTACCTTATAATGTAACGTATCAGTGTTTTAACAAAGTAAAGGGAAAAAGGAGTAAAGAGATGAAAAAGTTTTGGGACAAATGGACTGAGATCGCTCTGGTAAAGAGAATCCTGGTTGGTCTGATTCTTGGTGCGATTCTTGGAATCGCAGTTCCACAGGCCACAGGAATCGCAATTCTGGGTGATGTCTTTGTAAGTGCTTTAAAAGCAATCGCACCGTTACTGGTGTTCTTCCTGGTTATCAGCTCTCTGTGTAACGCAGGAAAATCTCATGGAGGAGTTATTAAGACAGTTATTATCCTGTATATGTTCAGTACTGTACTGGCAGCAGTGATCGCAGTATTTGCAAGTATGGCATTTCCTGTAAAACTGACACTTGCAAACGCAGCAACTGATACAAGCGCACCACAGGGCATTGCAGAGGTGTTAAATAACCTTCTGTTAAATGTCGTTGCAAACCCGGTATCTTCTCTGGTAAATGCAAACTATGTAGGAATTCTGATGTGGGCAGTTCTTCTGGGACTTGCATTCCGTGCGGCAGATAAGATGACAAAGAAAGTTCTGGCTGATGTTGCGGATGGAATTTCCATGGTAGTAACATGGATCATTAACCTTGCACCTGTCGGAATCTTTGGCCTGGTATTTAACACAGTATCTACAAATGGTCTGGATATCTTTACTACATATGGAAAACTGCTTGTTCTGCTTGTAGGATGTATGCTGTTTATCTATTTTGTAACAAACCCGATTCTGGTTTACTGGTGTATCCGTCAGAATCCATATCCGCTGATTTTCCACTGCCTGAAAAGAAGCGCGCTGACAGCATTCTTTACAAGAAGTTCAGCAGCCAACATTCCGGTAAATATGAAAGTCTGCGAAGAGATGGGACTGGACAGAGATACTTATTCTGTAACTATTCCGCTTGGTGCTACGATTAACATGGATGGTGCAGCCATCACTATTACAGTTATGACAATGGCTACAGCATTCACACTTGGTATTAACGTAGATATTCCGACAGCAATCATCTTAAGTTTACTTGCTGCTCTGTCTGCATGTGGAGCTTCCGGTGTTGCAGGTGGATCCCTTCTGCTGATTCCGCTGGCATGTTCTCTGTTTGGTATTTCAGATGATATTGCCATGCAGGTTGTTGCAGTTGGATTTATCATCGGCGTTATTCAGGACTCCGTAGAAACAGCCCTGAACTCATCCTCAGACCTTCTGTTATCTGCCTCCGCAGAATTCAGACAGTGGAGACTGGAAGGGAAAGAGATTAAATTTAAATAAGAAATGGGAAATCCCATATAGCGACCGCCCGAAAGGACGGTCGTTTTTATGTGAGCGAAAACTTCGGACATACGATTTTGCGCTAAAGCATACACTGTAAAAACAGCGTCTTCGGAGGCTTATCCGTGAAAGATTATATCGAAGAGCGGGCAGTGGAAATTGCGAATTATATTATTGAGACAAAGGCGACAGTGCGTCAGGCGGCGAAGAAATTTGGAATTAGTAAGAGTACAGTACATAAGGATTGTACCGATCGTCTGAAACAGCTAAATCCGGGACTGGCCAGTGAAGTCAGACAGGTTCTGGATGTGAATAAGCAGGAGCGGCATATCAGAGGTGGTCTTGCAACCAGAGAAAAATATCTGCATCAGCATTAAGGCGGAATTTCACTGTATGTTAAATTATTTTGGCTATAACAGACAGTAGCTTTTTGATAGGTTCTTTATATTAGGGGGGAGTTATGACAGATTAAGAGATACGTCATAACTCCTTTGTCTGTGTTGGAAAAAGGAAAGAAATTTTTATAGAAAAGATATTGAATATCAGGTAGAACTTGTGTATAATGAACTTACAAAATAACGTATATTATTTTAGAAAAAACTAAAATAAAAACCAAAAAACACCAATCATGGAGGTAAAAATGACTAAGCTAGTAATTAATCCATCAAAAAAACAAAGCAAAATCAACAAAGAGATTTACGGACATTTCTCTGAACATCTTGGAAGATGTATCTATGAAGGAATCTATGTAGGTGAGAATTCTCCGATTCCAAATAAGAACGGAATGCGTACAGATGTAGTAGAAGCCCTGAAACATATCAAAATCCCGGTGCTTCGCTGGCCGGGTGGATGCTTCGCAGATGAATACCACTGGAAAGATGGTATCGGACCGAAAGAGACACGTAAAAAAATGATTAATACACATTGGGGCGGTGTGGTAGAAGATAACAGTTTTGGTACTCATGAATTCTTTGAACTTTGCGAGCAGCTTGGATGCGAGGCTTATGTAAATGGAAATCTGGGAAGCGGAACCGTACAGGAAATGTCCGAATGGGTAGAGTATATCACTTTTGAGGGCGTTTCCCCGATGGCTGACCTTCGTAAGAAAAATGGTCATGAGAAACCATGGAAATTGGATTTCTTTGGCGTTGGAAACGAGAACTGGGGATGTGGCGGAAACATGAATCCTGATTTCTATGCAAATGAATACCGCCGTTACCAGACTTATGTCCGCAATTACCATCCAGATCATCCGATTCACAAAATCTGCTGTGGTGCAAATGTAGATGATTATGAATGGACATCTGAAGTATTAAAGACTACACATAATCATTGCCTGAAAGAACTTCACGGAAATATGGATGGCCTTTCTCTTCATTATTATGTACATCCGGAAGGATGGGAAATCAAGGGAAGTGCAACTGATTTTGATGATAAAGTATGGTATAAGAGTCTGAATAAGGCACTGTTCATGGAAACTCTTATCGAACGTCATGGACACATCATGGATGAGTATGATCCGGAGAAAAAGATCGGTATGATTGTTGATGAATGGGGTGCATGGTACACCGTAGAACCGGGAACCAATCCGGGATTTTTGTATCAGCAGAATACAATGAGAGATGCTCTGATCGCGGGTATTACTCTGAACATCTTTAACAAACACAGCGACAGAGTTAAAATGGCAAACCTTGCGCAGATTGTAAACGTGCTTCAGTCTGTTATTCTTACAGACGGCGCAGATATGATTCTGACACCAACTTATCATGTATTTGATATGTATAAATATCATCAGGATGCGATGCTTGTAGACAGCTCTATCGAGACAGAAACTATCGGTGTGGAAGAAGAATGGAAGGTACCAAACCTTACAGAATCCGTATCTGTAGCGGAAGACGGAACTGTACATATCACACTGACAAACCTTTCCCTTGAGAAAGATTATGAAATCAGAACAATTCTTACAGACTATCAGGTGAACGAAGTAAAAGGTGAGATCGTACATGGGGAAATGCATGAAATGAACACCTTCGAGACACCGGATCAGGTTCGTGTGAAAGAATTTAATGAAGTTGAAAAGACAGCAGAGGGAATTAAATTCACAATTCCTAAATGCAGTGTTCTTCACCTGGAAGTGAGATAATAAAAACAATCAGTAGATTTAGGGAGAAAAGGTATGAACGGGAAGCTGCGTGTGTGCAGGAAATGTCTGCCCGGACAGAATAACGAGGAATCTTTTTATGAAGATCTGTCGCGATACATTCAGCGTATGGATGAAGAACTGAAAGTGGACCAGCAGACCTATGAAAAAAGGCTGAACATATGCAGTACCTGTGACCGGTTAATGAATGGGATGTGCAGGCTCTGCGGGTGTTTTGTGGAGCTGAGAGCTGTACAGAAGGTGCGAAAATGTCCGGATCTTCCGGCAAAATGGGAGGCGCAGAAATGAAAGACGGTTTCAGAGAAAGTTTATTAAATAAAGTGAAAGTAACAGATAAGTTCTGGCAGGGATACCAGGAATTGGTGATGGATACAGTCATTCCTTATCAGGAAAAAATATTAAATGATGAGATTCCGGGAGTAGAAAAAAGCCATGCGCTGGCAAACTTCCGTATTGCAGCAGGACTGGAAGAAGGCGAATTTTATGGCATGGTTTTTCAGGACAGTGATGTTGCGAAATGGCTGGAAGGCGTAGCATATGCACTGGAAGTACGTCCCGATCCGGAGCTGGAAGAACGTGCAGATAAAGTAATTGAGATTATTGAAAAGGCACAGCAGGAAGATGGTTATCTGAATACTTTTTTCACTATCAAAGAACCGGAACACCGCTGGCAGAACCTGCAGGAATGCCATGAATTATACTGTGCAGGCCATATGATGGAGGCTGCGGCAGCCTACTATGAAGTGACAGGCAAAGATCGTCTGCTTCATGTTATGGAGCGCATGGCAGAACATATTGAGAAACGTTTTGGGACAGAAAAAGGCAAGGAACCGGGAATTCCTGGACATCAGGAAATTGAACTGGGACTCCTGCGTCTTTATGAAGCAACGGGCAAAGAAAACTACAGAAACCTGGCCAGATATTTCATTGAACAGCGTGGAAAGGACCCGGATTATTTTGTAAAGGAAAAAGAAAAAAGAGGCTGGGTTCACTTCGATATGGATGTGAATAACAGAGAATACAATCAGGCACATGCGACTGTCTATGAGCAGAAAGAAGCAGTAGGGCACAGTGTCCGTGCAGTATATATGTATACGGCAATGGCAGAACTGGCTTCTCTTTATAAGGATGAGAAACTTTATCAGGCATGCTGTGACCTCTGGGAAAATATGACTGAAAAGAGAATGTACATCACAGGCGGTATCGGCAGTACGGTAGACGGAGAAGCTTTTACGATTGATTATGATCTGCCGAATGATACGGTTTATGCCGAAACCTGTGCATCTATCGGATTGGTATTTTTTGCGAGAAAAATGCTTGATAATGTGATGGATGGACGTTATGCGGATGTGATGGAGCGTGCGCTTTACAATGGAATTATCAGTGGAATGCAACTTGATGGAAAGAGATTTTTCTATGTAAATCCGCTGGAAACAGAACCGGGAGTGAGTGGAAAATTATATGGACATAAGCATGTACTGCCGGAACGTCCGGGCTGGTATACCTGTGCATGTTGCCCTCCGAATGTGGTTCGTCTTCTGATGTCTCTGGGAAAATATCTGTGGAGCGAGACAGAGGATGGTGTGTATTCTCATATTCCGGCAGGGACAGAGGCACATTTTGACAAGATGGATGTAACGGTGGAAAGTAATTATCCATGGGATGGTAAAGTGACCTATCATGTGACCGGAAAAACAGAGGAAGAAACCATTCTGGGAATTCATATTCCATCCTGGGCGCGTCCGGGCTCTGTTCAGGTGCGCATCAATGGAAAAGTGGAAAATATCAGTGCAGATGTGGAAAAAGGTTATCTGATTCTGAAACGAGTGTGGGAAAAAGACGAAGTAGAGGTTGTTTTCTCAATGCGAATCCGTAAGATTTATGCAAATCTGAAGGTGAGAGAAGATGCAGGTTGCGTGGCATTTATGCGCGGACCGATCGTTTATTGTTTTGAGGGTGTGGATAATCCGGGACTGCTTCAGTCCTATCATATTTTTGAGGATGCAAAAGCAGAGGCAGAAGTCTGCGAGGAAGGCCTTCTGGAAGGCTGCGTTCTTCTGAAAATCAAAGTCCGTAAACTGGAAACAGTAGGGGATTCGCTGTACAGTGAGGTGGCACCTGTGAGAACACTGGCAACATTGACAGCTGTACCGTATTACACATGGGGGAACCGCGGAGAAAACCAGATGAGAGTCTGGATGCGCGGAGAATGACAAAATACACGGCATCTGGGTGCGTTACAAAGAGTAGAATTATGGGAATATCCGATTGACTAAAATGAAAAAGACAGGGAAATTTGTGAAAATCCGCAATTCCCTGTCTTTTTGCAATACTATGTTTTTGCGATGATATGTCTTTTTTGCAATGATACATTTTGGTGTAGTGATACATCTTTTGGATGTGTGACTATACGTTTGGCGTGTAATGCACTTTTACATTGATATCCTGATTATAGTTTCCGAAATCTTTACCAAAGAGTGTCAGTCCGCCAATATTCTGGGATGGCTCATCCACCTGGAAGCGGAATACAATATCATCCTGGGAGGTGAAAGTAAGCTGCTGGGTGTTGACATCTGAAATCTTCAAACCATCAATAAAAGTACCATGTCGGTCAATGACCAACATCTTTAAGAGACCGTACTGATTCCAGTTCGGAAACCACCAGTCAGGCGTAAACATTCCATGAACATCACCAAAGTCTCCTGGGCTTGTCCATGTTCCAACTTTCGTATTGTTCAGGAAAAATGAAATATCGGAAGGCCAGTCGCTGTTAACACCAGGTGCTTCTGAACTGATTTCAAAAGAGAGGGTCAGACGGTCAATCTTCTGCCCTGGTGGAAGCATATTTGGAATACGGTAATCGATAAATCCGCGTCCAAACCATAAAATTCTGGCATCTACATGGCTTGGATGAGCAAAATAACGGGGATCATCTACCTCGCCGATCAGGTTCTCGGTAGTGGAAAGACCGCAGGTCGGATAAACAGAGTAATTAAAATAATTGCCGATCGGAATATCAATAGAATAACTGTTCTCAGCCGGACTTTCGTTGTTAGTGGCAACATCTACCAGAATCTTATCGACATTGATACGGCAGACTTTCTGGTTGCCGTGACCGGAATGCTCTGGCAGGATAGCGAGAATTCCGGTTTCTTCCAGTTTCTTTACATGGCTGGTCAGGGCGCCGTTGGTGATTCCCAGACTGGCAGCCAGTTCATTCATGTTCATTTCCTGATGTTCAAGAAGCGTTTGGATCAGTCGTACGCGAATCTCAGAACCAAGTGCCTTGAAGACAGGAACCGCCTGTTCCAGACTTTTAATATATAACATAACGGATTTCCCTTTCTGATTTATAAGTTTATGGTAAATTATAGCGAATATGAAAAAAATGTGCAATGCAAAGAAAGAAAAAATATAGTTGCTATTTTCTAAAAAATGCGTTACAATTTTAAATATATAAAAAATACTTTATATAAATCTAAAATAAAAATGAAAACAAAGACAAATGAACGAAAAAAGGGGGACACAGACAATGAGTGAAGAACTTAAGTACAATGAGCCATGGATTTTACAGAGAGCAGACCCATATGTATACCGCCATACAGATGGAAATTATTATTTTACAGCATCCGTACCGGCTTATGACCGTATCGTACTGAGAAGAAGCGAAACTCTGGCAGGACTGAAAGACGCGGAAGAAGTAACAGTCTGGGAGAAACATAAAAAAGGAATTATGAGCGAACATATCTGGGCACCGGAACTCCATTATCTGGATGGTAAATGGTACATTTATTTTGCCGGTGGAGATAAGGACGATATCTGGGCAATCCGTCCATATGTGCTGGAATGTGCCGATGCAGATCCGATTACAGGAACCTGGACAGAGAAGGGCAAAATGGGACGTGCCAATGAGGACGAATTTTCTTTTGAAGCATTTTCCCTGGATGCAACTGTATTTGAAAATAAGGGAAAGCATTACTATGTATGGGCAGAAAAAGTCGGTGTAGGCAAACAGATTTCCAATCTTTATATTGGCGAAATGGAATCCCCGTACAAACTGAGAACGGTTCAGGTATTGCTTACCACACCAGATTATGACTGGGAGAGAGTTGGATTCTGGGTAAATGAAGGCCCAGCAGTGATTCACCATGACGGAAAAATCTATCTGACTTATTCTGCATCTGAAACAGGTATCGCGTACTGCATGGGAATGCTGACAGCAGATGAGGATTCTGATCTTCTTGATCCGAAATCATGGACAAAGGAACGCTATCCTGTTCTTTGTACAGATGAATCTCGAGAAATCTATGGCCCGGGACATAATTCTTTCACGGTAGACGAAGAAGGAAATCCGATTATGGTTTACCATGCAAGAACAGAGGCAGAGATCATAGGCGATCCGCTGTATAATCCAAACCGCCATGCGATGCTGATGAAAATTCGCTGGGATGAAAAGACGGGAGCGCCGGTATTTTCTTACGAGGATTAAGAAATAACGTAACTGTTCAGTATCCTTGCAGGATGAGAAACGACTGAATAGTAACAGGATAATAAATAATCAATATGGGATAAACATTTGGAAAATTGGAGAATGGTATGAGAAAAAAATGGGGTATGATCCTGGGTCTGACTGGCATGATGATTCTGGGATCACAGGGAATATATGCTGCGGAAACTGCTGACAGTACTGCGGAAACTGCTGAAGCAGAAAGTACAGAACCCGCAGATGATGTGGAAATGAAAGAAACAGATAAAGATATGGAAAATACAGTTGATATTGAAAGCCGGATAAAAAAAGGTGGCTTCTCTGCAGGGGTTTCCGTACACGATCCGTCCATCATCAAGGATAACGGAACTTACTATATTTTTGGCTCCCACATGGAGTCTGCGAAGTCCACAGACCTGAGGAACTGGACCAGTTTTTCATCAGGAGTAAATGTGCAGAATCCATTGTTTGATAACCTTTTCGACGGAGAAGAAGAAGGAAATCCGGCAGCTTTTACCTATGTGGGAAAGAATGAAGAAGGCGGTTATTCCGTATGGGCACCAGATGTGATCTACAATAAAAAGATGGGAAAATATGTGATGTATTTCTGTACCACATCCTCTTATGTGAAATCCAATATCTGTTTCGCAACTGCAGACAATATCGAAGGTCCGTATCACTACGAGGATACTTTTCTGTATTCCGGATACAGCTACCATGATGTTAAAGATGGCAGTCTCGAAGAACTGATGGGAACTGACCCACGCCCATATACAGCGGCAGCTTATGACAACAATAACTGGCCAAACTGTATCGATCCGGATGTTTTTTATGACGAAGACGGACGGATGTGGATGGTATATGGTTCATGGTCCGGGGGTATTTTCCTGATTGAGATTGATGAAGGAACCGGATACCCGATCTATCCGGAAGCAGATGAAGAAAACCATGTAGACAGTTATTATGGCAAGAAGCTTCTTGGTGGTTATCACAATTCCATTGAAGGTCCGCATATCATGTATGATAAGACCAGTGGATATTATTATCTGTTCTTATCCTACGGAAATCTTCAGGCGAAAGGTGGCTACCAGATGCGTCTGTTCCGCTGCGATACAGTAGACGGCACTTATACAGATGCAGCAGGAAAAGATATGTATCTCTTTGTGGAACACAAAGACCATGGACTGAAAATGATGGGAAATTATACTTTCCCAAGTCTTACCCAGACCTACATGGCACCAGGCGGACAGACTGCATTTGAGGATGAAGACGGCAAACTGTATCTGGTTTACCATCAGAGATTTGCCAAAACAGGAGAACTTCATGAGCCGCGTGTTCACCAATTGTTCCGCACTAAAGATGGCTGGCTGGTTGCCGCGCCTTTTGCGACCAGTGGAGAGACTTTAAAAGAAGACGGATATGTGGCAGACGAGATTCAGGGAGTCTATTATCTGGTGAATCATGGAACAGATATCTCTGATAAAGTACATAAACCACAGAAGATTCAGCTCAATGCGGACGGAACAGTTACAGGCGAAGAACTGGATGGAACATGGAGCGCAGAGGAAGGCACACCATATATTGACGTGACTCTTGGCGAAACTACCTATACAGGTGTCGTTCTGGAAATGACTGATGAGGCAGGTAATGATACGATGTGCTTCAGTGCGAAAGGTGAAAATAATGAAACAATCTGGGGTGTGAAATATCTTCTTCCGTGATTTAACCGAATCAAGTAAGTCTCCTGTTTCAACTGCGAATATCCGATTGACTCAGGTATTCTCAGGATGATATCCGATGGTAATCTGGATATGCTGATTATAATCTCCGAATCCTGCACCAAAAAGAGTGCATCCGCCGGGATGCTCTGCACCCGGTAAAACGGAAAATCGAAACTTCATAACAGACTGATCGGTAAGGGCAAGCTGTCTGGTGGAAACATCAGACAGCTTTTCTGCGTCCAGAAAAGTTCCTTCCGAAGTGATTGTCAGTTTTTTCAACAGACCATACTGATTCAGGAACGGAAACCACCAGGAAGGATTATATTTTCCTTTTCGATCACCGTAATCCCCTGGGCTTGTCCAGGTGCCGAGAATCACTCCGTTTAGGGAAAATGTAATATCAGAAGGCCAGACATTACAAAATCTGGGGGCTTCTGAACTAATTTCAAAAGAAATCGTAAGTTCTTCGATCACACTGCGGTCAGGAATAAAATTTGGCAGAATATATTCCAGATATCCGGTAGTAAACCAGACGATACGTGCCTGGTAACTACTGGGATGTACGAAATAGCGAGGCTGATCCAGTTGTCCCACAAAGGAAGTAGCGGTGGCCATTCCACAGGTAGGAGTTACAGAAAAATCAGAAAAATGTCCCACGCCGATTTCTGCACTGTAAATCTGAAGGTCGGGACCGGACAAAGTCATATTTACCAGAAGCTGATCCCAGTCTTTGACGAAATAGCAGCGTTTCTGTGTGCCGTGAGTCAGAGACTCATCTCTGAATTCAATAAGTCCTGCTTCCTCAAGTAAAACCAGATGAGGGGACAAAGTAGTGACCGGAAGCTGCAGATTTTGTGCAAGTTGCTTAATGTTTAAACCCTCTTTTTCCTGAATAAGACGCAGGATTTTGACACGGACAGGAGACCCAAGAGCTTTGAAGATCATAAGACCATCTGTTACAGAATAGGATTTCAAATCAAAAACCTCCTTTTTACGGCTTGTTTTCGCATATTCTGACGGATTTCTTCGTAGATTATACTAAACAAGAAGTTTTAGAAAAATACGTTTTGATTATTAATTCTATCATAAAAATAGTCAAAAAGACAGTGAAAATTAGCTAAAAAGTAGTGAGAATGACGAAGAAATGACAAATATTTATTTTAGATTTATCTAAAATAATAAAAATAAATCAAAAATATATTGACATTTACAGGAATAAATTATATAATATCAACATAAACCGGAGCGAAAAAGAAAAAAGTTGTGCAAAATGCCCATAACGAAACAGTGGACTGCATATTTTAAAAAAACACGAATTGATTATGAAGTTTGTACAATAGCATCATTGGAACCGGAAGAGCGCAAAGAAACCAAAAAAAGGAGGATTTTTTTATGAAGAGAAGAAAATTGTTCGCGTTGCTTATGACTGCAGCTATGGCAGTATCCAGCATGAGTATGGCAGTGAATGTCTTCGCAGAAGAAGACACAACAGAAGAAGCTGCTGACAGCGAAGAACCGGCTGAGGGAGAACCTACTGCAGTTACAACCGTAGGTCCTGATGATGGAACAAAATACGAGATGTGGTCATTCGTAGACTTGCATAACGAATTCTACGGCAAAATGGTAGAGAAATGGAATGAGGAGAACCCTGACAAACAGATTCAGATTACATTCAGTACTTATCCATACTCTGACATGCATAACAAATTAATGATGTCCTTACAGGCTGGTTCAGGTGCTCCTGACCTTTGCGACATCGAGATCGGACAGTTCCCGAACTATTCTGGTGATGACAGCCCTCTGTACTCCATGAATGATGCACTTGCTCCATATGAAGACACAATGGTACAGTCCAGACTTGATGTTTATTCCAAGGCTGATGGAACAAGACTTGGCGTTCCTTTCCATGTAGGTGCAACAGTTATGTACTGGAATGCAGATCTTCTTGAATCTTATGGATTAGATTACAAATCTGTAAAGACATGGGATGATTACACCAAACTTGGTGAAGAATTAAAAGAAGCTTCCAACGGTGAAGTGTACTTAACATCTGTTGACACAGGCGGTGTTGACTGGATGTGGCTTGCAATGGCTGAGAACGGTGAAGACTGGACAGGCGGTCCGGACGGAACAGTAAATGTTCAGCTTGATTCCGTAAAAGAAATGCTTACAATGCAGCAGAACTGGTTAAACGATGGAATCGCAATGGTATCCACAGACGGACATGTTGACCTTGAAGCTGGTTTCTCCAACATCATGGACGGCAAGATTGCTTCCTTCCCGAAAGCTATGTGGTATATGAGCCGTTTCAAAGATTACATGCCGGAAATGGAAGGCAAATATGACATCACAACATGCCCTGTATTTGAAGAAGGACAGAAATGCTCCGTTGGTATCGGCGGTACAGGTACAGTTGTAACTAATCAGTGTGAAAATCCGGAACTTGCAGCTGAATGGCTTGCATGGGCAAAATGCTCTGAAGAAGGTGAAAACCTGATTTGGAATGAACTTGGATTTGACGTTTGTAACACAGCATTATGGTCTGATGAAGCATTTGCTTATGACGAATCCAATGTTTATAACACATTCTTCCGTGTAAAACCATATGAAGTTCTGAATGAACTTGCTGAAAATGATGCAATCGGAACTATTTACACAACAAAGAATTCACCGACACTGAATGACTACATGTGCACAACAACTCTGAACAATGTATTAGAAGATGGCATGGATGTAGATGAAGCACTTCAGGATGCTCAGGATTATCTTGATTTCGAGTGTGAATAATAAGATAACTGTTCACTGATTAAGTGAATAATGAAATGGGAACTGTAAGAACTCTGTAATTGTAAAAGCACTGAATGATTACGGAAAGTTGCAGAAACCGAAGTGATATGGGAGGCCAGGGAATCGCATTCCCTGACCTCCTTTACTGTTATCCTGACAGAAAAGGAGATCCACAATAATCTAAATAATGGAAATTTCTGTATGAGGATCTGATTTTTTGTCAGGATGACGGTAAGATAAAAAGACAACGTTCTGTCTTGAATCAGTTCAATTTTAAATCATTAAAATAATGAAAAGGAAGAGGAGGAATTCATTGTGAATAAAGTGAAAAAGATGCTCTATTCTCAGAAGGTAGCACCGTACGTATTCGTACTTCCATTTGTTGTCAGCCTTCTGATCTTCTGGTTATATCCACTCATCAGTGGTATTGTAATGAGTTTTCGGGATATTTCCTTTGGTGGCTCTCAGTGGGTTGGATTAAAACATTACCAGAAACTTGCTTCTGATAAGTTCTTTAAAACAGCCGTATTCAACAGTGTGGAATATATGCTTCTGACACTGCTTCTGCTGATTCCAATCCCAATGATGCTTGCGGTACTGATGGAAAGCCGTCTGACCAAAGCAAAAGGTGTATGGAAAGTAATCATGTACATTCCGGCACTGACATCTGTAGTTATTTCCGGTATGTTATTCCGACTGATGTTCTCAGAAGGTGACAACGGACAGATGAACCAGTTAATGCATTTACTCGGAAAGGCAAGTATCCCGTGGCTGAAAGCAAAGACAACCGGATGGATTGCTCTGTTATTGCTCTGTATGTGGAGATGGACTGGTGTTAACATGTTATATTTCATTTCCGGATTAAAGAGTATTGATACTTCTCTTTATGAGTCAGCTGACATTGATGGTGCCAATGCAAAACAGAAATTCTGGTATGTGACATTACCGCTTCTGAAACCAACAACCATCTATGTTATCACAATCTCCGTATACGCAGGTCTTTCCATGTTCCTTGAGAGTTTTATGCTGTGGAATGGTAACTCCTCACCAAAGAACATTGGTCTTACAATCGTAGGATATCTGTATAAACGTGGTATAGAGAAAAACGATATGGGTTATGCGTGTGCCGTAGGCATGGTACTTCTGGTCATTGCCCTTGCTATCAATGTTGTTCAGCTTGTGGCAACAGGAACATTCAAGAAGGAGGAAAAGTGATATGGCAAAAACAGATGCGCCAAAAACAATGGCATCAAATCATAAAGTTGCGACTGTATTGTCCACAGGACTGTTTGCTGTTCTGTGTGTGCTGATCGCATTCCCGCTTCTTGCCGGATTCTTCGCTTCCTTCCAGGAAGGTCGTGAAGTTGTTATGAAAGGTATGTCCCTGAATCTTGATTTTTCCAAGATGCATCTGGATAATTACAAATACCTTTTCTCCGGAAATGAAGACTCCCGTAAATACTTCATGTGGTATAAAAACAGTCTGATCCTTACATTGATCACAGTAGTTCTGACACTGCTGGTATGCTATTTCATCGCATATGGACTGACCATGTACAAATTTAAACTTCAGGGATTCTTATTCTTCCTGGTAATTGCAACGATGTGCGTTCCTTTTGAAATTCTGATGCTTCCTCTTTATAATGAAGTTACAACGCTGGGAATCATCAATACAAGAGCTGGCGTTATCCTGCCCGGACTATGTGGAGCCTCGACGATTTTCTTCTTCAAGCAGTATATGCAGAGTCTTCCGAAAGAACTTCTGGATGCAGGAAGAATTGACGGATGTACAGAGTATGGTATCAGTGTGAAAATTATGATGCCAATCACAAAACCGGCATTCGCATCTATGGCAATCCTGTGTGCAATGGGTTCCTGGAACAATATGTTATGGCCGATGTTAGTATTCCGTGATACAAGCAAGTTTACACTTCAGATCGGTCTGAACACACTGCTGACACCTTACGGAAACAACTACAACCTGCTGATTGCCGGTTCTATGTTCGGTATTCTTCCAATCCTGATTATCTACTTGATCTTCCAGAGATACCTGATTGATGGTATGACATCTGGCGCGGTTAAGGGTTAATTTTGAATTTATTTTAATGAACGGAGGTTCAAGTTCTATGGCAAAACAGGCAAAAATGGTAGTGGACAAAGCGTTCTCCATTTCAAAAATTGACAAGAGAATTTACGGTTCTTTTATTGAGCATCTTGGAAGAGCTGTATACGATGGAATTTATCAGCCGGGACATCCGCTTTCCAATGCGGACGGATTCCGCAAAGATGTAATCGATCTGGTAAAAGAACTGGATGTACCGATCGTACGTTACCCAGGTGGAAACTTCGTATCTAACTTTTACTGGGAAGACAGCGTAGGTCCGGTTGAGGAAAGGCCTCACAGACTGGAACTTGCATGGAGAAGCCTTGAGAAAAATGAAGTAGGTCTTCATGAGTTTAAGAAATGGGCAGATGCAGCCAATTCAGAAGTAATGATGGCAGTAAATCTTGGAACAAGAGGAATCACAGATGCCTGCAACCTTCTGGAATACTGCAACCATCCGGGCGGAACAAAATACAGCGATCTTCGTATCAAACATGGACAGAAAGATCCATATGGATTTAAAACCTGGTGTCTTGGAAATGAAATGGATGGTCCTTGGCAGATCGGACATAAGACTATGGATGAGTATGGCAGACTGGCAGAAGAAACTGCCAAAGCAATGAAACTGATCGACCCGTCCATCGAATTTGTTGTATGTGGAAGCTCTAATCAGGAAATGCCTACTTTTGCGCTCTGGGAAGATCATGTACTGAGTCATACTTATGATTATGTAGATTATTTATCTCTTCATACATATTATGGAAATCGCTCTGATGACAGTAATGATTTCCTTGCCAAATCCGATGATATGGATGAATTTATCCGCACGATCATCGCAACCTGTGATTATGTAAAAGCGAAAAAACGTAGCAAAAAGAATATGTATCTCAGCTTTGATGAATGGAATGTATGGTATCATTCCAATGCAGCTGACAATGACATTACAGAGAACCATCCATGGCAGGTGGCACCGCCGCTTCTTGAGGATATCTACAACTTTGAAGATGCCCTGCTGGTAGGTCTGATGCTGATCGTGCTTATTCGTCATTCTGACAGAGTTAAAGTAGCGTGCCTGGCACAGTTGATCAATGTTATTGCTCCGATCATGACAGATCCAAATGGTGGTGGTTCCTGGAAACAGACAATCTTCTATCCGTTTATGCATGCTTCCAAATATGGCCGTGGCGTTGCCATTCAGCCAGTAATCTCATCCACAGAGCATGAGACAAGCGGACATGGAAGTATCGCAGATGTGGAAGCAGTTGCTGTTTATAATGAAGAAAAAGAAGAAGTTACTATTTTCGCAGTAAACAGAAACCTGAAAGAAGATGTCGTTCTGAACACAGATGTAAGAAGTTTCGAAGACTACAGAGTAGCTGAGCATATCGTGCTCGAAAGCGACGACCTGAAAGTAGTTAACGCATTTGGACAGGAAAATGTAAAACCAAAAACAACACAGCAGACAACTATGGACAACGGGGAACTGACAAGTATGCTTCACAAAGCTTCATGGAACGTGATTCGTCTGGTGAAAGATGAGAATTAAGTAAAAATTTAGATTTTGCATACCTGAAAATAAGTAAAAACAACAGGACTGTATGAAAAAACATACAGTCCTGTTATTTTTGGCTATATAATGATGGTATCTGTTTATTTGGCTGATATAGGTAGAGATTCTGTTTTTGAGGCGAATATTTGCCGGGCTTATTTGTTCAGATGAGACTGAAGCGTTTGTATGGTATATTCATGCAGCGCTTCTTTTTTGCTTCTGTCAATCTGAAGATAGCGTGCATAAAGTACATCCAAAACCAGTAAAATCGGAAACTGTGGAGAAATGATATTTCCATATTCCAGATGCTTCATGCTGGCGAAAATCAGTGTCTCATCACAGAATTCCTGATAAGTGTTAAATTCTGAAATCTCAAAACTGGGAATATTTTCTTCAGGAGCGGGAATAAGGCTCTTCTTATATTCATAAATGAATTGCTGTTATGGAAGTCTGAAGCCAAAACAGACAAAGCTATTGCAGATGGTCTTGGTGTTAGCGTGAATACTGTCCGTCGCTGTATTGACCGTTATCTTAACAGCGGAATTAACCTTGCTATATTTGATGATGAACGTTCCGGCCGCCCGGCTGAAATTACTGACGATGCAAAATCATGGATTGTCAGTATAACCTGCCAAAAGCCCTGTAATCTTGGCTATGCCGCAGAATTATGGACGTTGGCAGCACTCACAAACACATACAGGCACATGCTGAAGAAGCCGGCTATCCACGTTTAAAAACGGTTACAAAACCATGGCTTCAAAAATATCTCAAAAAGACGGAGATTAAGCCGTTCAAAATCAAGTATTATCTTGAACGAGAAGATTCTGAATCATCATACCGGACAACGGGCATTTGACACATACTATTTCGTATGATGAAAAACCCGGCATTCAGGCTGTTGTCGACAAATACCCCGACCATAATCCAACAGAGGAAAACGGTTATATCTGTCGAGATTATGAGTATGTGCGGCTTGGAACGCTGTCATTGCTTGCTGGTATTGACTCCTGACAGGTGAGGCAATTCCATTGGTGAGCCAGACACACAAAAGTTCTGATTTTATTAAGTTTTAAAAAATGCTCGGTGCAAAATATCCAGAAGGTGACATAATCCGATTGATATTGGACAATCACTCAGATCATACATCAAAGGAAACACATCAGTTTCTTGCAGCACTGCCAGAAGATCGATTTGTGTTTGTATTTACACCGACACACACCTCGTGGCTGAACATGATTGAAAGCTTCTTTAGCAAAATGACTAAGCAGATGTTAAAAGGCATTCGTGTCAATTTAAAGGAGGAACTATCGGAATGAATATATCACTACTTCGATGAGATCAATGCTGACCCGATTGTTTATCATTGGACATATAAAATGGATGAAATTGATCCGGATGAGGCAGCCACTATTTAAACTATCAACAACTTAATTTTCGATGTAGTAGAGTAACAACCTCAAGACATACTTTTTGCGCTAAAGCATACATTGTAAAAACAGTGTCTTCGGGGGATTTTTTCTTTTGAAAGATTATATCGAAGAGTGGGCAGTGGAAATTGCAAAATATATTATTGAGACAAAGGCAACCGTACGTCAGGCGGCGAAGAAGTTTGGAATCAGTAAGTGTACGGTACATAAGGACTGCACGGATCGTCTCAGACAGTTAAATCCCGGACTGGCATGCGAAGTCCGGCAGGTTCTGGATGTGAATAAAGAGGAACGTCATATCAGAGGTGGTCTTGCAACCAGAGAAAAGTATTTGCATCAGCATAGACAGTAGATTTTTTGACCTGTTCTTTGTATAATAACTGGTAGATTCAGATATCTTACAAAAGATGCAGGAGGATAAAATAATGGCATTAATGGAAGTAAATTTTTTCTCAAAAGCACTGATGCGTCCGGTAACAATGAACGTGATTCTGCCGGCAGATAAAGTATTTTTTGAAGAGGAAACAGAAGCAGATAATAAACCGTTCAAGACTTTGTATTTACTTCATGGAGTAATGGGAAACTATACAGACTGGGTAACAGGAACATGTATCAAGCGATGGGCTGAGGAGAAAAATCTGGCAGTTGTGATGCCATCCGGAGCAAATATGTTCTACATGGATCACCCAAATCTGAACGAGAACTATAGTGAATTTATTGGAAAAGAACTGGTGAAGATCACGAGAAAAATGTTTCCACTATCTCATAAAAGGGAGGATACTTTTATTGCCGGATTATCTATGGGTGGTTATGGAGCAATCCGAAACGGACTGAAATATCATGATACATTTGGATATATTGCCGGATTATCTTCAGCTATGATTTTAGAAAAAGCGAATGTTGCAGATGACAGTTCACCACTGTTTTTTGAGAAAAAAAGTTTTCTGGAAAGTGTATTTGGAGATTTGTCCAAAATTCAGGACTGCGAGATTAATCCAGAATGGATCGCTGGAAATATGAAAGAAGATGGAATTCCATTTCCGCATATGTATCTTGCCTGTGGGCTGGATGACCCTCTCCTTCCTCCGAACCGTAAATTCAGAGACACCATGCGTGAACTTGGTGTAGATGTGACCTATGAGGAAGGACCGGGAGCTCATGAGTGGGATTTCTGGAACCGCTATATTAAGAAAGTCCTAGACTGGCTTCCACTTGATAAGAACAGTAAAGAAGGATTGAATAGTGGGAATGTTGGATTATAGGAAACTGTTATAAAAGAAATACTGCATGAATTTTGTCTCTGCAACTGTGTTCTGTTGAACAGAATTTAACCGAATCAAGTAAGTCCTCTGCGGGGGTTGCGAAGAGCAATAAGCAGTGGGTGGGGACTTGATTCATGCAGTTTGTTAATTTTATTTAATAAGATAAGGCTGAAGCGTCTGTATGGTATATTCATGCAGCGCTTCTTTTTTGCTCCTGTCAATCTGAAGATAGTGTGCATAGAGTACATCCAAAACCAGCAAAATCGGAAATTGCGGAGAAATAATATTTCCATATTCGAGGTGCTCCATACTGGCGAAGATCAGTGTTTCATCGCAAAATTCCTGATAGGATTTGTCCTGTCTGGCGGTCATAAGGAGAGTGTAAGCTCCTCGCTGATGCGCGGCTGTTAAGGAAGAGATAATGTCATCTGTCTGTCCGCTGACACTAATTCCGATAACCAGACAGTTTTCATCGAGAATAACGGAGTTTACTTTCATAATATGACTGTCTGTAACAGCTTCGATATTCAGTCCGATACGCATGAAACGCAGCTTCATCTCCTGAGCTGCGAGTCCTGAGCTGCCTCTGCCATAAACATAAACACGTGGTTTAGATACCAGAAGATTAGTGATTCGTGCAATCTGAGCCTTGTCCAGTAAGGCGTTGGATTTGTTAAGAAGCTCCTGATAGGTATTGAATTCTGAGATTTCGAAACTGGGAATGTTTTCTTCGGAGGCAGGAATCAGGCTTTGCTTGTATTCGTAAATGAATTCTCTGTACCCATGAAATCCGCACTTCTGTGCGAAACGGGAAAGGGATGCTTCTGAAACATAGAGAAGTCTGGAAACATTTTTGGACGAGAAATCCTGTTCGTCTGTATTATGAATGAAGAAATCCGCGATAGTTCTTTCAAGTGGAGTAAATGTATGATAATAAGACTCAATCAACGGAATGATATTGTGCTTGTTGAGTGCCATAAATAATTAGTTCCCTTCGTAGTAATGGTATATGGAGTGACTACCTATTTAATAGAATCAGGTAAGCCTCCTGCCTCAATTGCGAAAAGTGACAAGCAATAGGGGGAAAATACAGTATGTGTTGTTTGATTAAGATATACTATATCATTTTAGAAAACGGTTCTCAAGATATGATGTAAATAATTTCAACATAAAAATAGAACAAGAAAGTATTTTCATAAAAATATCTGAAATGGATATAGAATGCAGGATGATTTGATAGGAATTGAAAGAAGAATCTAAAACCCTGCCATTCATTGAAAATAAATTCAATGACACTTATAATGGGTTTACCTTAAATGGATAACAGATAAAGTAAATCTGGATGAAACAAATGGTAGAGTGGATATTAAAAAAATAACCAGAAGAGGAGAATTGGTATGATTATTTATGCAGGTAAAGACTATTATGATGTAAGCAGAAAGGCAGCGAATATTATGTCTGCTCAGATTATTATGAAACCAAGAGCAGTTCTTGGACTGGCAACAGGTTCTACACCAATCGGAATGTATAAACAGCTGATAGAGTGGTACAAAAAAGGTGATCTTGATTTCTCTCAGGTAACCTCAGTAAATCTTGATGAGTACAAAGGACTTTCAGGGGATAATGACCAGAGTTACCGCTACTTTATGAATACAAATCTGTTTGATCATGTAAATATTGATAAAAGCAGAACCTATGTACCGAATGGTCTGGAGGAGGACAGCGAAAAAGCCTGCGCGGATTATAATGAAATTATCCGCAGTGTAGGTGGAGTAGATATGCAGCTTCTGGGAATTGGTGGAAACGGACATATTGGATTTAATGAGCCGGGAGAAGCTTTTGAAAAAGAAACGCATTGTGTAGATCTTACAGAGAGTACGATTAAAGCAAATGCAAGATTCTTTGCAAGCATGGATGAGGTGCCAAAACAGGCATATACCATGGGAATCAAGAACATTATGGCGGCAAAGAAGATTTTGCTTGTGGCAACCGGAAGTGCAAAGGCAGATGCTCTTTATAAATCTCTGTATGGACCGATCACTCCGAATGTACCGGCATCTATTCTGCAGCTTCATTCAGATGTAACAGTAGTAGCAGATGAAGAGGCTTTGAGCATTATCAGAGAAAAAGGTCTTTTGTAAATTTGACGCCTGTGAGATAATAACAATATAGGCTTTGAAGGCAGATAATGAAAGTATTAATTCTTGTTGACTGAGAGCATGTATCTGGTGAAATATTGCAGAGAATGGAGCGAGCAGGATGGGAAGGGAGTTATAATAATGATTATAAAAAACGGAAAAGTTTTCCAGGAGGATGGAAGTTATAAAGTAACGGATCTGTATATAGAAAATGGCAGAATTGTATCATCAGCAGAAGAAGTGACAGATAAAACAGAGCTGGATGCATCCGGTCTGAAGGTTTTACCGGGGCTGGTAGATATTCACAGTCATGGTGCGATCAGACATGATTTTTCAGATGCAGATGTAGAGGGACTGAAGGCAATTCTACAGTATGAAAAATCACAGGGAATCACTTCTTATTGTCCTACATCCATGACACTTCCGAAGGAAGAACTTCTTAAAATTTTTCAGACAGCGAAGGATGTAGAACAGGATGAAACCTGTGCGAGAATCGTTGGCATCAATATGGAAGGACCTTTCCTTGATCCTGTGAAAAAGGGAGCGCATGTAGAAGGTTATATTCGTAAACCAGACGTGGAATTTTTCAGGGAGTGCAATGAATCTGCCGGCGGAATGATTAAACTGGTGACTCTTGCTCCGAACATGGAGGGTGCGAAAGAGTTTATCCAGGAGTTACATAACGAGGTAGTGATTTCTATCGGACATACAGCGGCAGACTATGAGTGTGCCGCAGAGGCTATGGAATTGGGAGCACTTCATGTCACTCATCTTTATAATGCCATGAATCCTATGGGACACAGAGAACCTGGCGTGATTGGCGCGGCAGCAGATAATGAGAAGTGTATGGTGGAACTGATCGGGGATGGAATTCACATTCATCCTGTGACTGTGCGCAATACTTTCCGTCTCTTTGGAGACAGCAGAGTGATCCTGATCAGTGATTCTATGATGGCAACAGGTATGGAGAATGGAATTTATGAACTGGGTGGACAGGAAGTAACTATGAAGGACAGAAAAGCAACTCTGGCAGATGGAACGATTGCCGGTTCTGCGACATGCCTCTTTGGCTGTATGAAGAGTGTTATCTCCATGGGAGTACCGGAAAGAGAAGCGATTCTTGCCGCGACTGCGAATCCGGCAAGAAGTATTGGAATCTATGATGAGGTGGGTTCTCTCGCACCGGGGAAACGTGCGGATATTGTTCTGACAGATGATGAATTAAATGTTGTAAAAGTATTATAATTTTGCAATCTGATATTCTATGAGAAGGCTGAGTAGTTGCAAAATATTGTAAATGATATAATTCAACAGGTATTAAATGGGGCAAAAAAATTTTGCCCCTTGATTTCTTTAGGAGAAAATGATGACAAAAAAAGAAATTCTGGATGCGATCCATGGACAGATGATCATTTCCTGTCAGGCTGTAGAAGGAGAACCTTTATATGTAGAAGAGAAATCTATTATGTATCTGATGGCGCGCGCGGCAAAACAGGCCGGAACACCTGCAATCCGTACCAGTAGTATCAGAGATGTGATCGCAATTAAAGAAGAAACCGGCCTCCCTGTAATCGGTCTTGTAAAGGTCCAGTATCCCGGATATGAAGGATTTATCACACCTACGATGAAGGAAGTAGACGATTTAGTTGCTGCCGGTTCTGACATTGTTGCGCTGGACTGTACGCTTCGAAAACGTGGCGATGGTTCTACAGTCAATGAATTTATAGCACAGATCAGAGAAAAATATCCGGATATTATTCTGATGGCGGATATTTCCAATTATGAGGAAGGAATCAACGCATGGAAATGTGGGGTAGATATTGTAGGAACAACTATGAGCGGTTATACAGCTTATACATCTTCAGTAAGTGATGGACCGGATTATGAACTAATGGAAAGATTATCCAGGGATATAAACATTCCTGTTATCGGAGAAGGCAGAATTCATTACCCGGATCAGGCGGTAAAGGCGTTACAGACAGGAGCTTGGGCGATAGTTGTAGGAGGAGCGATTACACGCCCTCTGGAGATTGCAATGCGTTTCCAGAATGCGATTAAAGAAAGCAGATAGAATACCATACTTTGCCGAAGGAGAACCGGCCATTGAAAATCATTGGCAGAGAGCTGTCAGTGGGGCAGATTTTACAGATACAATTTAACGCTGTACAACATTTGTACTGATTGCATAAATTCGTGCCGTATGCCTCGGGAATTTGGCATATTGATGCAAAAGCACCTTTCGGAATAGTAGCATGTAAACAGTAACAATATTAAGATGCATGTGCTTGACACATAAGATAGAATATGTAAGACTCTTATTATAATGATATATCAGTTATAGATAAAAGATACAATGAAAATTGATATATAATATAATAAGAGTCTTTTTGTAGAAAGGGAAATATAAATGAAATTAGTAATCGTACGACATGGAGATCCGGATTATTCGATTGATTCACTTACTGAGAAAGGATGGAAAGAGGTAGAATATCTCTCAGAAAAATTGTCAAAGTTTGATGTAAAAGAGTTCTATGTTTCTCCACTTGGAAGAGCAAAAGACACCGCTTCTCTGACCTTGAAAAAGATGAATCGCACCGCTGTAGAATGTGACTGGCTGAGAGAGTTTGACGTTCTGATCGACCGTCCTGATGTTACAGACCGAAAGATTATCTTATGGGACTGGCTTCCGCAGGACTGGACGAAGGACGAGCGATTTTATCAGTATGACCACTGGTTTGAAAACGAAAGATTACAGAAAGCGGATGCAAAAGGCTATTATGACTATGTGACGGGAAAGTTTGATGAACTTCTGGCGTCTCATGGATATGTGCGGGAGGGACATTACTATAGAGCTAAGAAGGCAAATAATGATACACTGGTATTTTTCTGCCATTTTGGGTTGGAGTGTGTGTTACTTAGCCATCTGTTAAGTGTGTCTCCGATGGTGATGTGGCATGGATTTTGTGCTGCACCAAGTTCTGTTACAACAATAAATACCGAGGAGCGAAGAGAAGGAATTGCGAGCTTCCGTATCAGTGCATTTGGTGATATTTCACATCTTTATGCACATGATGAACCACCGGCATTTGCTGCCAGATTTTGTGAAACATATGATAATAAAGAGGAGCGCCACGACTGAATATATATGGTAGAAAGGAAATAAAAATATTGATATCAAAGACAATGAAAGCAATTTTGCATACACTTTCCTATGGAAATATAGAGGTAGAAAATTCCAGAAAAATGGCAGACCTGAAACAGTTGGATGCCACACGTATTTTTTTGAAAAAACTGGATGCCAAAGTTTATAATGGCGATTATGAAGTACCGATCAGATTGTATTTTCCGACGGAGGAAGCGATGCAGGCAGGGATTGTGGAAGGAAATACCTTTCCAATTCTGCTGTTCTTCCATGGCGGAGGCTGGGTAACTGAGAGTGTAGAGAATTATGATCGTGTCTGCTCCAGAATGGCTCAGGCAACTGCACATATCGTGGTTTCCGTAGAATACAGGCTGGCGCCGGAACATAAATTTCCGATTCCATTGGAGGATTGTTATGCTGCGGCAAAAGCGCTTTATATGAACCAGCTGATTCTGAATACAGACCCCGAGAAGATTACGATCATCGGTGACAGTGCGGGTGGAAATCTGACTGCGGCAGTGTGTCTGATGGCGAGAGACAGAGGTGAGTTTACACCGCGCCGGCAGATACTTATCTATCCGGCATTGGGAAACTGTTATACAGAGGAATCACCATACAGATCAGTACATGAAAATGGCAGTGATTATCTGCTGACAGCGGTAAAAATGGAGGATTACCTTACTCTTTATCAAAGGACAGCAGAGGACAGACAGAACCCATACTTTGCGCCGATTCTTGAAAAAAATCTGAGAAATCTGCCGGAAACATTAATTCTTACAGCAGAATATGATCCTCTCAGAGACGAAGGGGAAGTATATGGAAGAAAGCTTCAGGCGGCAGGAAATCATGTGGAAGTTTATAGAATTCACGGAGCGTTTCATGGATTTTTTGCACTGGGGATTAAGTTTCTGCATGTACAGGAAAGCTTCCAGTATATTAATGGATTTTTGAATAAAAGTTATGAGAAAATCCTTTAATCGAATTAAGTAAGTGACGAAAGAGGATAATGAGAAAGAAAGCAGGAAAACTATGGATACAGGATATTCAAAATGGAGAAAACTGGATAATGCAGCACTGGCATTTCCACTGGTAAGCGGAAAAAATGATACCAGAGTATTTCGTTTTTACTGTCAGTTAAAAGAAAAGGTCGACGGAGAAATTCTTCAATCCGCGCTGGATCAGACAATGGAGAAATATCCATTATTTCAGGCGGTTTTGCGAAAAGGATTGTTCTGGTTTTATCTGGAACACAGAGATATCAGAGCGGTTGTAAAACAGGAGACAGAACCGCCATGCAGCCGCCTGTATATTCCGGATAAAAAATCTCTTTTATTTCAGGTGACTTATGATAAAGACAGGATTAACTTCGAGGTGTTTCATGCATTGACAGACGGCACCGGAGCAATGCATTTTTTGCAGGAACTGGTGCAGAATTATCTTATTCTGGCTCATCCGCAGGACGATATTCCGCGAATAGAAAATGCAGAAGAAGTCACTCATGGAGATAAAGAAGAGGACAGTTTTTCGCAGTATTATTCTTCCGATATGCCAAAGAATAAAGAGAAGAAAGAGACAGCAGTGAAGCTGAAAGGTGAGAAGTTGGTTCATTCAGATATGCATATCACAGAGGTGGTTCTTTCGGTGAAGGATATTCATCAGAAGGCGCGTTCTTATGGTGCTTCTATCACAGTATTGTTAACTGCAATGATGTTATGTTCTATCAGAGAAGAAATTCCGAAAAACCAGCAGAAACGACCGGTAACATTAATGATACCGGTGAATCTGAGAAATTATTTTCCATCTCAGTCCATGACAAACTTCTTTGGCTGGATTGAAGTCGGATATACATTTTCAGAAACAACAACCTTTGAAGAAGTAGTAGCAGATGTAAAAAGGCAGTTTGAGCAGGAACTTGTGAAAGATAAAATTGCCATGCATATGAATGGCTATGTAAGAATCGAAAAGAATCCTTTTGTGAGAGCTGTTCCGCTGGAGATTAAGAAATATTTCCTGATGATAGGCGCTAATCTGGGAAGCAGAAGTATTACTGCAGTTTATTCTAATATTGGTATTATCCGTCTTCCGGAAGAGTATAAAGAATACATTCAGCATTTTGGGATATTTGCCAGTCCCAATTCACTCCAGATATGTTCCTGTTCTTATGGAGATGAAATGGTTCTGGGATTTACTTCCAAGATACCGGATGACAGTATTCAGAGAAATTTTCAGAGAATGCTTGGTGAAGAACAAGTTGCTCATCGGGAACTGAAGAATGAATTTCCAGGATATGGAGAGAAACAGAAACTGGAGAAGAAAGAGAACCAGAGAATTGTTCAGACTTTCAGTTTTCTGTGTCTGGCGATAGCAGTGGCCTGTGGGATGATTAATTTTATGACCGCCGGTATGTTAAACTGGTTCTGGTTTGCAGGTGCGGGATGTGCCTGTGCCTGGCTGGTAGTTATGGTAGCATATTTTAAAAGAAGGAACATTCTTAAGAATGAAATGTGGCAGCTATTGATCATATCTGTGATAGCAATTTTTTGGGATTGGTTTATCGGATGGAGAGGCTGGTCTGTAGATTTTGTTCTTCCTTTTGGGGCATTGGCGGTACAGTTTTCCATTCCTGTAATTGCAAAAGTGAACCGTCTGGAACGGGAAGAATACCTGTTTTATCTTGTTCAGGCAGGTGTTGCGGGACTGATTCCAATAGTTCTTGTATGGACGGGAATTGTGAGATTGGTATATCCTTCGGTTGTCTGTGCGGGGATTAGTTTTCTCACTGTGGCGGCATTATTTATTTTCTGTCTCAAAGATACTCTGCAGGAGTTTCATAAAAAACTGTAAATTGCAATAGGAAAGCGGAAAATAATTGCGATTTTACCTATTGCACAAAAATGTAATTGATTTATTGGTTAATTTGTTCAATGTGTGGGCGGCGGTTCCTTCTAATGGGGGCACGATTTAATAATAGGTGAAGCGCACTTATTAAATCACGCCCCCAAAAGTCGGAACCGCTTATTTCTGGGTATGCTAAGCGGAAATACCTGTGTGAGTATCCCTGATTTCTTGTTGCTGTGTTTAGTTATTGGAATGGTAACAGTTCACACGTGTGAACTGACAAAAGTTTCTTTGTCTCGCCCTACGGCATGGGGCAGGCTATTAGAAGTGTGACATACAAGCTTGAATTGTTATTGCTGTGTGGGGATAGTCTCACACAGTTTTTTATATTCGTACGAAGATAAGTAGTTAAAAAGTTTCCGAGGATAATTGTTTATCCAGTCTTGAATATCTTTTATATATTGGTCTGTGAAAGTGCTTATATGAGAACCTTTTGGAATCCAACGGCGGATTAACTTGTTGGCGTTTTCGTTTGAACCACGTTCACAGGCGTTGTATGGATGGCAGTAATATATTTTTGTTCTTTTCATTACTTTGTTATAGTAACTTTTTTCTATTGCATCCATATCCAGAAACTCAACGCCGTTATCACAGGTTATTGTTTTAAATGTTTCTCTGAATACTGGGGCTGAAAGATTGCGCTCTAAGCGGGCTAATATTTTAATGAGACAGGCTTGATTTTTGCCGTCTGCCTTGAAGATAAGTTCTTCTCTTGTTTTGCGTTCTGTAAATACGAAAAGGCAGGTTTTATCACCTTTTCCAGATTCTACTGTATCAAGTTCCCAGTGACCGTACTCTAAACGTTCATAGATTTCTTTTGGTCTTGTTTCTATGGAAGTGTGGTTGTGGTTTCTTGCGTTGCGTTTCTTTTCTGTGGCTTTTTCTTTCTTTTTGCGTGGCATGGGGAGATTGCTTGCAGTTACGTTTAGAAGTAAACCACTATGAACGTAATTATAGATTGTTTTGAAGCATACTTTTGTTTTAAATTCGAGGTTGTTCTTTTGAATGTGCGCAAGGATTGCCACAGGACTGTATTTCTTTTCCAGAATCATGGATTCTAAGAACTTGATAAGTTCAAGATCATTTCCTATTTTGAGGTCTTTTCCCTTGTTGTGGGAACGTTCGTCCTGTATCTGCTGTCCTCTGTCTGCGCAGTATTTCTTGTATGGTTTTAGGTTAGTGTCTATAAGTTCGACTGTGCCGAGTTTTATTTCTCTGTAGATAGTTGTGAGCGAACGGTTTAGTATCTTTGCAATTTCTTTTACTGGTGTTTTCTGATTTAGTAGGAGTTCTAATTGATAGCGTTCGTATTCCTTGAAATATTTTCTCATGTTGTACTTTCCCCCTTTAACTGGGGGATGATAATAAATTAAAAAATCCCTGTCAATGACAGGCGTTGTTGATTCTCAATCATTGACAGGGATTTTTTAATTTATTTTCTTAGTTTGTTGTTGCGCTGTGTTAACTGTTTGGTATTCAGTTCACACGTGTGAACTAAGTGTACTGTTTTGGTCTGATTTGTTATTGCTGACTGTGTTCATTTTCTTTTGGGTGCTTTAATTTGTATGTCTGTTTTACTGATTTCGTACATTCATCAAACTGTTTGCAGGTGAGACAGAAAGACTTGCATTGTTTACAGTCGCGGAACATAAAATAATAAAGAAACTTAAGAAAATGGACTTTCAGAAACAGGGATAAATCCATCAGAAGATAATCTAGTTTGTTCATGTTCGTTTTTCTCCATTTCGTCATACATTTGTTTTTTGGTTCTTAATATCTGGAAATCTATGTTTATATCAGAATAAAGTTTCTTGAGTTCGGGATTCTCTGTGAGCATTTTCTTTAAATCTCGAAGCTGTTGCAGGTGTTCTTTTGCTGAAAGCTTTTTATCGCTAAAGTGTACAGTTTTCCTGATTCGTTCTGCATCCTCTTGTAGGCGTTTTTTGGATTCCCGTATTTCCTTTTCAAAATCAATTTTTTCTTTTTGTTCTTGTTTTGGTTCAAAAAGCTTGTAATTGATAGTTATTTCTGATGGCTTAACAGTCTTGTTAAATTCCATGTACAATATTTCCTGATTCGCCATAGGGACTTTTACATCTGTGATATAACTTACATCAGATAGATACTTACTGTAGATTCTTGCAAGTTCGTCATAATCGACATTGTAAACCTTTTCTATTGGTCTGTCGATATTCTGACTTGCTAAGTATCTGTGTTGGTTTTGTAAGATATGAGATATATCTTTTGTGATGTATTTTGTTATGTAGGAACTTGCTTTACTTGAGTCACTTATTTTGGTTGCTGTGGAGAATCCGTATTTCCATAAAGGAAGATTAAATATTTTTGTTGCATAAGGTTTTTTTGCATAGTCATAGACAAATTTTCCAATGCAGGTTTTACCGGAGAATGCAAGGGGCATTTGTCCAATGTCTGCAAAGAGTCCGTGAAAGTGCCATTTTGTTTTATCCTTGTGAAGTTCTGGGACAAGGATGTACTTTAAATCGGGGGCATAGCGTTTTTTGAGATTGTTTGTCCAGATGTTCAGTTTTTCAGATATAAGGTTAAAATCAGTATTATCCAGTTTTTTTGGGTCAATTGTAAGGGTAATAAAATAGTCCCATTTATTAGCCCTTGCGATTGAATATATCTGGTTTACTGTTCTGTTTACTGATGATTGGATGCTGTGTTGTACCTGTGCATGGGTACGGGCTGAATTTGTCTGTTTTGGTTTTTGTACTCTGATTTTGTTTTTTACAGTGACAGGGCGTTTATACGTCCTTATTTGTATAGAGTCAACATATTCAATAGTTTTTACATTGTAGTTCATTTTTATTTTCCCCTGACTGAAAAGTGTTGCTATTGTCAAGTATAGCAACACCACCTAAATGTGACGTGCCGTCCATGATCTGCTTTGCCGTCCGCTTGCTTGGGGTCCCCTTAATCCCCAAGGCTCCGCAGACAGCAAGCAGAACATGGACGTTACAGTTGCTTTAGTGTTTTCGTATCGAAAATTTTATAACTGTCGTAAAGTTTATAATATTTCTTAGATGCAAACATTATTTCTGTATGGTCTTTCTTTCCTGTGTCCATGCTTTTAACTGGGATGAAAAAGAGATTGCCGCCGCAGAGAAGAGCAAGGAACCACCCGAAAAGTTTGAAGTTTTTTACGTTTCTGTGTTCGTAGTCGTGTTGGAATATGTGTCTAATTTGTTTATCTATGAGGTCTTTGTGTTGTGATACTAAAATGACAGTGTAGCCAAACTTCCTGTGCTGAGTAAAGAAGATTACCCACTCAGAACGTCCCTTTTGATTCCATGAACGGGAGTTAAACATGGTTTGGCATTCGTCTATAATAAGGAGTGTTTGTTTTTCCTTTATCTGTCCACGGGCGTTACGTTCGTGGTTTTTGTTTGCGAAATCCATGAGAAAGTCAATGGTTAACTGTTCGTTGTTTAGCTCCTCTATAATGCCAAGTTCACCTGTGTGTTTGTTCTTTTTACAGTGTTTCTTTTTCCAGAAGTTTTCATTTACCTCAAAATTACAGATAACGTGTTTTCCTTTTTTGTGGTATTGGTCAATCATTTTTGCACAGTGTAAGGATTTACCGGAGCCAGGTCTGCCGGAATAAAAATAAATCATGTGTGTTGTCCCCCTATTTTGTAGTTTGTGTGGTGCAGTTCACACGTGTGAACTGCCTTGAATTGTCAGATAATAAAGCTCTGCAGCTTGTTAATTGTGTGTAGATTTAATACAATTAGTTCACACGTGTGAACTGAGTTCATACGTATGAATTAGAAGTTGTGTTTACTTCTGTAATCTGTGATAGCCTGTCTGAGATACTTGTATACGTAATAGGCTAATACGCAGGCTAACCATGCGTTCATGCAGGTGGCACAGAATTTGAATGGTATAAAATAGTTGACGTAACCTAAAACATCCATGCCCGAAGAGTCGGCAAGCTGTGAAAGCATGACACGAAACGGGGCTGAGGGAAGTATACTTATAAGAACGTCCAGTATGTCAAAGAATATCCCGATTGCTGATTTAATAAGTTCGCCAGTCATTAATCATCACCCCCACTTGAAAAAAGTTTCCTTGATAGGTGAATAAGGAAAAGTATAAATGTTACTGAAAGAATGTAACGGCAAGTTTTAGCAAGTTTTTCCCATTCTTCTGATGAAAGGTCTATATCTATGGTTTCGTTGATTTTGAAAGATTCTATTTTTATAGGAAGTGAGAACTTCGGGTTTTGGGGTTCTGCTGACATAGAATTAAGGACTAAAGATATATCCCAAGGAATAGAAGTAGGGAACTTATCTTTTGCTTTTTCTGCCGTTTCCTGTGAACGGTCTTTGAAGAAATCCATAACAGTGTCAGCTATAAGCAGGGCTTTTATTTCGTTTAGGGAATCTACAAGCTTTTGTTGGTACTTGTTGTTTTCTTCCAGTAACTTTACCATTTCGTCAAACTTTTGATCTGAGTCGTTCCAGAGTTTTGTTAAGTATTCCGACAGGGCGGTGAAGTCGTATTTGCAGCCGTTTTGTTCTGTCTCAGTTTTGCCGTCTGATAGGGCTTGAATGGCTATTAAGATTTCTTCCAGTTTGCCGTCATTTTTTTGTATATAGTCGGTTATGGTTTTGGCTAGTTTGTCATGGTTTGTGCTAAACTCTGTGAGTTTGTCCAGTATCTTTTGTAGCAGGGTATTTGTGTCAGTTAGTGTGCCGTCGGAAAAATCTGGTTTTGGAGTTGGTGTTGTGCCGTCTCCGAAGTCACCGCCAGAGCCGCCGCCGCTAGGAGTTGGGGTTGGAGTAGTTGTGCCGCCGCCACCGTCTGTAAAGTCGATTAGATGGTCTAAATAATTTTTTAAGGTTAAATCTAAATCCGCTTGAATATCCGTTTCTACTTTTCCAACAAGGCTATCAAGATTAAAATTAATGTCTGGCAGGTTTGTTGTGTTATTGATGTATTTGATGTTGACTTTGAAACCGCCAGAGGGGAGTTTAGGGACGTATGTTCTGCCTTTATTTAAGTAATTTTCTAAATCCTGTAAAGAATAAAAAAGCTTATATGGAGCGCCTAAAACTACGTTCTCATGTTTATAGTAGTAACTTGCTGAGGACGTTCCGGCAAAAGAATCAGAAAGTTTGAATTTAGGAATAGAGTAATTAGCATTAATATCAAAAAAAGGCATAGCGGCACGTTTTAAATCATAGTCAAAAACAACAGTGCGACCAGATGCATTTGTTCCAATATAAAGATAATCCACGTTATGCTTAATAACATAAGCATGATAAATACCTGGTCTTGAAAGTTCTTCCAAAGAGGATTCGCTAACTAAAAAAGTATCATAAGTATTACACAAATCGTTAAATTTAGATAACTCTTCATCTGATATTTCATTACGCCGATATAGATAATTTAATATATCTTTTTTTTCGCCGTCTGGTTCTATGAGATAATAACCATCTAGGGCGTGGATGCTGTCTTGCAATTGTTGGTTTAATTCAGTTGTGAAAGTTGGGTTGAACTCAACTAATTGTTTTTCATTATCATAGGAAATGGGGCAATCATCTTTAGTAAGGTCTATATTTCCACTAGAATCCATAAAAGGAAACAATTTGGTTTGTAACCATTTGTTAACTGCGGAATCTTCACCCCAAATACTGTCGAGGGCTTTTGAAGAAGCGGCACCATCACCAGAACCTGTAGTAGCAACGTTATAACCAACTTTATATAAAGACTTCACCATTTTAACAACATTATCAAGGGAAATGGATTTAACAATATTACCCATAACATCTGCGGCGTAAACCGTTGTTACGTATGGCATAAATAATACATTGACAGTAAAAACAACTGTACAGAGGATAACACTAATAAACTTTTTCAATAAATCACATCCTTTTCAAACAATAAAAAAGAGAGCCGAAGCCCTCTGCAAATAAACAACTATTTTTTTTTCAATTTTTTCCTTTTATGTTTTTTATACTCCCGTTCGTCAGTATTGAAGATAAAAGAAAGTATAGTACCAAATGCGAAAATAAAAGGGACAAACAAAAGGAAAAATAAAGCAAGTAAAACCGTAACCATTCCGAACGCAAGATTAAATTTACTTAAAATAAAAAGAATAATGAAAAACGGAATGAACAGTAAATACCAACGAAACCCTTTTAGAAAATCAAACAATATTTCTTTTATATCTTTCCACATGATAACCCCCCTTTTTCTTTTATCCATTCATAACAATTAATTCCAACTATATTATATAGTATATTGCATAATATATCAAGACAGGGCTTTAATGCTTATTTAATTATCATGGTTCGGTGATTCTTTATGGTTTGGGTTTTGGTTTTGCCTTGTATACCATTCCTTCAATCTCCCCTAAACCCCCTCTTTATGCCCGACTCCCAGAAAGAGGGGGCTTTAGTTTCTTTGTCTCGCCCTACGGCATGGGGCAGGCTATTGGAAGTGTAACGTACAAGCCTAGCTTCTTTGTTCTTGTGGAAAGTAGTTCACACGTGTGAACTGACTGGAAGAGGGGAGCAAAGCCAAAACCAAAAACATAAAACCCCTTGTAGTCAAGAGGGGCTTAACAGTAAAGACTGCCAAGCCCCTCTCCTATACATTCTTCTTTTATTGAACCTTGTAAAGCGTTTTCTTCCTTTTCCACAAAAACCGTGGAAAAGAGTAAAACACTTGACAAGGGGGAGACATTCCCAGTCAGGGGGACGGAATGCCGAAAGAATAGCCCGTTTAGATTTGGGTTAATGTTTGTACACGAAAACTCATAGAATCTAACTATTTAAGTTTATTTAATTGTTGTTGAACCTTTTATTAAGGAGCAACTACAGTTCACACGTGTGAACTGTAGTTGATATGAGGAGTCTAAGCGACTCTTAGTTGGCGATACTTCTAAAGAAGTTAATGCCAAGTCTGACAGCGATCATAATTCCTGCGATTGCAAGACCTGCCGGAAGTGCAGTCTCAATCATGGAAATTGTGTCAGTTTTGATAGTACCAACGGCTGTGGTAAAAGCTGTGCTAATACTTTCCATAGTGTTTTCCCTCCTGTTAGATTTTTAATATATATGAATAAAGCCAAGGGCTTTAAACACACCGTATGTAGCTAGGATTAACAGAGTTGAAAACGCAAAGCCTAAAGCAAAAGCTTTAGCATAGGTTACAAGAATCTCTGTGATAAAATCCATATTCATGTATTGGCTTGCGAAATCAGCAGCCAGTGTTGTAACCTGTGTTACACCGTCTGAAATGACGGGGGATTCTGTCACCTGTAAAGGTGCAGAAGAATCAGTAAACACAGTGCAAATGATGCCAGATAAAGCCATCTTAATACCTCTTGTAAACGTATAAAATCAATCTGCATTGTTTTTCCTTTTCAGTTCACACGCGTGAACTGCTGTGGCTACGTAAGTAATAAAGCTTCTTTGTCTCGCCCTGCGGCATGGGGTAGGCTATTGGAAGTGTGACATACAAGCCTAGCTTCCTTGTCTCTGTGCGAAGTAGTTCATACGTGTGAACTGCTGTGACTGTGGAACTTTATTAAAATTTGCGCCAGACGGAACGGGCAAGAACCAGACCAGACAGGAAACCTATCAGAACGATTGTCAAGACCAGACAAGAAAGCGTGTTCTTTGCCTGCTCTGTAAGAGTCTGGGCGGTTTCCAATACTTGCGTTTGGTATTCCTGCTGTTCGGTTTGTAACTGTTGTAACAGGGTGTAGACGTCTTGTTCTTCTGGGGTGTTTGGTACTGCATCCCCTGTGGAATCCTGTGTGGAATCCGTAGGGGTCGCAGTATCACCCGTTGTAACTGTGTCTGTGCCTGTCGCATCTGGTGGAGCGGGGGAAGAATCCCCCGTGTTTGCTGTGGCTGTAGAATCTGGGATCCCCTGTGGGGTGGAAGTTGTCGCATCCCCTAGGGAATCAGAAAAGCCTGTATTGTCAGCGGCATTTGCCGCATCTGTGAACTCTGCCATTTTTCATTTCTCCATTTTGAGGGTGGGGGATAGGCGAAACCCCACCCCCTATATATCCAAGTTCATACGTGTGAACTGAATACCGATTATAATTTAACGAAGCCGTTAACTTTCCACTCTCCGCAACGGGCGTTGTTAACGTTGACCTGTCCCGTAAGAATGTACTCTTTACCTTTTTCAAATTTGTTGTAGGCGTTTTCGTCGACAACCTTTACTTTTTCTACGTCGTCACCATCCATAATGACGAGTCTGTAAGTGATTCCTGCATTGCCATCTACGGCGTAGGGGGTTGCTGTTTTACTGATAACTGTTACTGCTTTGTCCATTGTTGTGTAAATTGTCATGTTGTTTGTCCTCTCTTTCTTGTGTTTCCGCGATAACCTTATTCGAAGATAAGTTCTAATGCATAGCGGATTTTTTTATTCTTAAAGTGGTTATCATTTTTCATATCGTTGTAAACGTTTTCCATCTGCTCACGACAGCTTAGGAGTTCTTCGAAGCTGTTGCATATAGTAAGCGGAACCCTGCCAGTTTCAACCTCTGGGGAGTTCATAACTTCGGATTCTTCCGCATCCTCTACGTCTGTAGCTTCGGAATCAATGATTTCCTGCGAATCCTCTGTTTCTTCACTCTCGATTGCAAGGGGCTGTTTGCCGAACTCTATAATCTTGCGCACTGACCAGTCGGGCTGAACCGCTTCAATCTGCTCTGGAGTAAAAGAGAGCATGTTGACAAGCTGTGAGCATTTAAAGTCCTTGTAAGCATCCTGCAAACCTGTGGCTTTGCCGTCTGCAATGTTTCCAAACTTCTCAACTACACGGATATAGTTGTGAGTTGCTGTTTTTTTGATCTCAAAAGCATCAAGGGCAAATTCAGCAATATTCTTGTAATTGTCAATGCGATAGTATTCGTTATGATGAATCTGCCAGAGCGCACACGCTATATCTACATATGCGGCACTTGCTTTTGTAAATCCTTTTTCAATGTTGTTTTTCAATTTGTTGTATGAAGCTGTGTCACGTTTACCAAACACGGGAATTTCCGCGTTTTCAATATCCGCAACAACTGGAGCTGTTACCTGCTCTTTATTCATCTTTTCGCCCATCCTCTTTTACCTCTGTATCTTTCTTCTTTTCTCTTATCTGAACTTTTGGCAAGTGACGTTTAATAAATGTCAGAATTGCCAATATATAGCAGATGTTACCAAGTACCAAAAAAAGCCGAACCAATGTCAATAAATCCATCTCTTAACCTATGCTGACGCTGTAGATGTACAAAGGATAGAAATGTCGTCCCTGTGAATCTACAATCACGACATAATCACTGCAAAAGCCGATTGCATCAATGATTTCGGGAAACTGTTCCTGCATCTGGTTTTCAGTAAGTACAGAAATGTTCATACAATCATCAAATTGCCTTACTGTGTCACCTGCTGAGTTTAAAATCCACGCCGTAAACATCTTTTCGCCTGTCCTCTCTTTGTTTATAGTCTTGCACCGTTTGAACATTGTTTCTTTGTCCTCAGTTCACACGTGTGAACTAAAATGATTATCTATTGTTTTTGTAGAATCCTGCATTTGCTAAAGCATTATGAATACTTTTAAAGGACTCCATTCGTATAATTGTTAAAGGTGTTAGACCTTTAGTTGAGTTCAATATAACTGAATCGAGAAGACACATTTCGATTTCACACAAAGTATCTTCACTTGCTACAATTTTTCCTAATCCTTTTACATCTACTTCCATATTTCGCCTATCCTCTCTTATGTTCAGTTCACACGTGTGAACTGTTTTCGCTCATTTCTTTATGACAAAGTGCTGTGTCCTCTCGCTCGGTTGATTCTTCCGCTTAACAGCTTCTTGGTTGAGGGGTAAAGTGCTAATTGGTTTAGCCTGTGGATTTTCTTCTAAGTATCTCACTCTTTGCTTTCTTGCCCTACCGTTCCTGCTTTCTTCAACTGCTTTGATAGACCATATTTATTCTGCATCCGCTCCGTCTGATTTTCTCAGCCTAACTACCATGTTACTTGCGAACCGCCCCATCATTTCGTCTATTCTTTCCTGCTTGCTTTGCCATATTTCTTGTTACGCTTTAATCTTACAATAAACAAGTTTCATAAAAAACTTAGAATGTAGTTGACATGTGGACTGCAAAATATTATACTTTATTATTGTAAAAGAACAGGGGAGCTTGTGACAGCAGGCTGAGAGGAAGTCATCAACTTCGACCCTTATACCTGATTTGGATAATGCCAACGTAGGAACGTATATGATAGTGAATTTACGGGAGATACTTTGGTATCTCCTTTTTTATGTGGCTATATGATATCTATCTGAAACAGGAGTAGTTACCGAATATAAAATGAACAGTAACTACAGCAATTTGCATTATTTTGTGGAATTGCTATAGTGTATCAACAAGAGAAAACAACTTGTTGGTAGACTTGAATTGAATATTGGAAAAATGAGAGTGAACAGAGTTCATGAAGGGGTGCACCACCGCGGGTACATTCTTTTGTGGACTCCTTTTTTATACTATTGGAAATTCTTCCATATTGTTCCGTTGATATGAAAATATGGAAAAATGTCTGTTTTACTCCCATTTATTTCCGGGAAAGGAGAGGAACATGTTTACAGTAAACGGAACGAAAAAAGAACTGCAGGGTGTATTTTCTGTGAAAGAATATCTGGAACAGAATGGATATGTGATCAGTCAGATCGCAGTAGAGTTAAATGAAGAAATTCTGCCAAAAACAGAGTATGTGAGCACTGTTTTGAAGGATGGAGACGTAATGGAAATAGTAAGCTTTATGGGTGGCGGAAGCTGCTGATACAAGTAAGTCCCCACCCACTGCTTATTGCTCTTCGCAACCTCCGCAGGGGACTTACTTGATTCGGTTAAACAACTATGATATTTCAGGAAAGAAGGACATAAATAATGAGTACAATTGCAAACACAAATAATGAAAAGAAATACGAGGACAAATTAGTTTTAGGAGGACATGAATTTACCTCCCGTTTTATTCTGGGATCAGGTAAATTTTCACTGGATCTGGTGAAAGCATGTATCGAAAAAGCAGATGCACAGATTATTACACTGGCTTTACGTCGCGCAAATGAAGGCGGACTTGCAAATATTCTGGATTATATTCCAAAGAATGTGACCTTGCTTCCGAACACATCAGGAGCAAGAAATGCACAGGAGGCAGTCCGTATCGCCAGATTATCAAGAGAGATCGGATGCGGAGATTTCGTAAAGATTGAAGTTATGCATGATTCTAAATATCTTCTTCCGGATAATTATGAGACAATCAAAGCAACAGAGATTCTTGCAAAAGAAGGCTTTGTGGTAATGCCATATATGTATCCTGATTTAAATGTTGCAAGAGATCTGGTAAACGCAGGAGCAGCCTGTATCATGCCGCTGGGTTCTCCGATTGGATCAAATAAAGGTCTCTGCACAAAAGAATTTATACAGATTCTGATTGATGAGATTGACCTTCCAATCATTGTAGATGCAGGAATCGGAAGACCTTCCCAGGCGTGCGAAGCCATGGAGATGGGAGCTTCAGCAGTAATGGCAAATACTGCGATTGCAACAGCCGGGGATGTACAGGTGATGGCAGAAGCATTTAAGAAAGCTATTGAAGCAGGAAGAAGTGCTTATCTGTCTGGTCTTGGCCGTACATTAGACAAAGGCGGCAGTGCATCTTCTCCGCTGACGGGATTCCTTCATGATTAAGATATTTTTATTTAGTATATATAACATATTACATAAATTTGGAGGAAATATAAGATGGAAGCAGAAACAAAAACAATTCCAGAACACGGGGAACATTTTAATGAAAGTATTGTAAATGAAGTGATTCTGGAGGACATGAAAAAAAACAGAATCGATCATATGAAATATCTTCCTGGAATGGAAGTTCTGGAAGAGTCAGATGTAATGGAGCAGGTAATCTCCGCAATGCAGGAATATGATTATGATAAATATACAGAAGCAGATGTGCGCAGGGCATTGGCGCATGATAACCGTACTTTGGAAGATTTTCAGGCATTGCTTTCTCCGGCAGCATTGCCGTTGCTGGAAGAGATTGCACAGGCAGCACAGATAGAAACAAGAAAACATTTTGGAAACAGTGTATATATGTTTACACCGATTTATATCGCTAATTACTGCGAAAATTATTGTATTTATTGTGGATTTAACTGCCATAATAAGATTCGCAGGGCACAGTTAAATGAAGAAGAAATCGATAAAGAAATGGCTGCAATTGCAAAGACAGGACTACAGGAAATTCTGATTCTGACAGGAGAAAGCAGAGCGAAATCGGACGTAAAATATATTGGAGAAGCATGTAAGATTGCAAGAAAATATTTCAAAGTTATTGGTCTCGAAGTATATCCGATGAACTCTGATGAGTATGCGTATCTGCATGAATGCGGAGCAGATTATGTAACTGTTTTTCAGGAAACATATAATTCCGATAAGTATGAGACTCTGCATCTGGCAGGACATAAACGTATTTTTCCATACCGTCTGAATGCGCAGGAACGTGCATTAAAAGGTGGAATGCGAGGCGTAGGATTTGCAGCACTTCTGGGACTTGATGATTTCCGGAAAGATGCCTTTGCAACGGGATATCATGCATGGCTGCTCCAGCGAAAATACCCTCATGCAGAGATTGCTTTCTCCTGCCCGAGACTTCGCCCGATCATTAATAATGACAGAATCAATCCGATGGATGTACATGAGCCACAGCTGCTTCAGGTAGTATGTGCATATCGATTATTTATGCCATTTGCAAGCATTACTGTTTCTACAAGGGAATGCGAGCGTGTGAGAGATAATCTGGTAAGTATCGCGGCAACAAAGATATCAGCTGGCGTAAGTACAGGAATCGGAAGCCATGTGGAAGACATAGAAGATAAAGGAGATGACCAGTTTGAGATTTCTGACGGAAGATCTGTAAATGAGGTTTATCAGGCGCTTCTGGATCATAATCTTCAGCCGGTTATGAATGATTATGTGTACCTCTGATTTTTATAAAAATGTGATTGCGGTGACCAACAGATCTCTGTGTGAACGTCCTTTTCCGGAGCAGATAGAAAGAGTATGTAATTGTCATCCTAAAGCAATAATACTGAGAGAAAAAGATCTGCCGGAGGAAGAATATCTTCTTCTGGCAGAGAAAATATTGAACATCTGCCGGGAATATGATGTTCCCTGTATGCTTCATACTTATATAAATACAGCCAGAAAACTGGAACATCCTTTTATCCATCTTCCGTTATTTCTTCTGAAAGAATACCAAGGAAAACTTGAGAATTTCCGGGGAATTGGATGTTCAGTTCATTCTGTAGAAGATGCCCTGGAAGCACAGAAATTGGGTGCAACTTACCTTACAGCCGGTCACATTTATACAACTAATTGTAAAAAAGGACTTCCGCCAAGAGGACTGAAGTTTCTTGGGGATGTTTGTGATTCTGTGACGATTCCGGTGTATGCAATAGGTGGAATCCATCCAGGAACAGAGCAGATATCTGAAGTGATAGCACGAGGTGCTGCTGGTGGGTGTATTATGTCTGATATGATGAAAATATAGTAAAAGAACATATTAAGCTGTATGAATATTTGAAACAAATGGAAAAAATTTTACTTGATCTGGTTAAATAAGAGAGTGTTAGTTTTGGACTATTTCTGTGATATAAACGGAAATCATATGGATAAAAAATAAGGATTTTTCAGATATAATTATGCGTGTATAGAAATATAAAAGCCACATTTATTCGACGATTACTAATGAATAAAGTAATTCGAAAATGTGGCTTTTATCAGGAGGGGTACAAGCCCCTCCTGATAAAAGAAGGAATCATTCATCAAAAATAGTAACGATTTCTCCATCCAGAATACGATTTGTATTCTTTACAGCACAGAAGTTACCACACATACTGCAGGTATCTTCTTTTTCCGGCTTTGCTTCTGCACGATAGCGTCTTGCTTTCTCCGGATCCATGCTGAGTTTGAACATTTCTTCCCAGTCAAGGCGTTTTCTGGCTTCGCTCATCTTGTAATCCCAATCGGCAGCACCAGGAATTCCTTTTGCAATATCAGCTGCATGGGCTGCGATTTTAGCTGCAATAATACCCTCTTTTACATCAGCCGCATTTGGCAGACGAAGATGCTCAGCAGGAGTTACATAGCACAGGAATGCAGCTCCTGAATATGCAGCAATAGCTCCTCCGATTGCAGATGTGATGTGATCATATCCAGGAGCAACATCTGTTACGAGCGGTCCAAGTACATAGAAAGGAGCACCATGGCACAGTGTTTTCTGAATTTCCATATTGGCTGCGATCTGGTTCATTGGCATATGTCCAGGACCTTCGATCATAACCTGAACATCCTTATCCCATGCACGTTTTGTGAGTTCGCCAAGAGTGATCAGCTCTTCGATCTGGGCAGTATCTGTTGCATCGGCAAGACATCCTGGACGACATGCATCACCGAGACTTAAGGTGATATCGTACTCTCTGCAGATATCAAGGATTTCATCAAAATGTTCATAGAATGGATTCTCTTTTCCTGTCATTTCCATCCATGCGAACATAATAGAACCGCCTCTGGAAACGATATTCATGAGACGTTTATTCTGCTTAAAACGTGCTGCAGTTGCACGATTCATACCACAATGGATAGTCATGAAATCAACACCATCTTCTGCATGCATACGAACGATATCGATCCACTCTTCGGATGTGATTTTTCCAAGAGCTTTGTGGTAATATACAACTGCATCATAGATCGGAACGGTGCCGATCATTGCCGGACATTCGGAAGTGAGTTTGCGGCGGAAGCTTCTGGTGTCACCGTAAGAGCTGAGATCCATGATTGCTTCTGCACCCATTTCTACTGCAGAATGTACCTTTTCATATTCCATATCAACGTCTTTCCAGTCTCTGGAAACACCTAAATTTACATTGATTTTGGTAGTCAGTTTTGCACCGACACCGCTTGGACTGATGCATTTATGATTCTTATTGCATGGGATAATGACCTGCCCTTTTGCAATCAGTTCTCTTAATTCTTCCACATCAAAATGTTCTTTCTCTGCTACGATTTCCATCTGCGGTGTGATGATTCCGTGACGCGCTGCGTCCATCTGTGTTGTGTACTGTGTCATTTTTTCCTCCTTGCCCTGCACTGTGGGCTTCTAAATGAACTGCGCCTCCTGCATATAGCAGGGACTTGCACCTGCGCATATTCGTAAGTTTTCGGGTAAACTTTTGCGATGTGACAGAGAGTGGTGCCCCCGGTCTGTCGTAATAATTAAGATGGGGAAGTGATCTATATGACAATATATGAACGTAAAAATATCCGAAGAAATATATTTTTTATATATGATTATGAAGAAGATATTTTGATCGAATCAAGTGATTTCTCTGCTTCAATTACAAATATCTGCTTGACAATTATCAGGGAATATTATGAAATATTTGCCCTGTATTTTTTCGGATAAAAAAGGAAAGACTGCAATACGCCAACAAGCATACTGCAGTCCGGAAGAACTATAACTTTCCCTACGTTGGCATTATCCAAATCAGGTTATGGGTTAAAGCGATACAGCTTACTCTCAGCCTGCTTACACAAGCACCCCTTGTCTTAATTGCTCACATTGTAACACTTTGATATGAGAAAGTCAATAACAATTCATGATCCAAAGTGGTCAAACTAAAGACATATTATATACTTTAGCATAGGAATGCCATGTTTTGTTCTTGACTTTTTTATTGGCAATTATTTTAATTCCATATTTGAAATTCTTTTTCATTCCTGTAAGAGTGAATGAGTTGGAAGTAGTTGTATTCACTTTTTTGAAAGAACTGTTTCCCGGGTATTTGATATAAACAGTATAGTTTGTTGCACCGGAAATTCTATTCCATTTTACAGACATTGAAGTGCTTGTATTACCCGCTTTCTGAAGTGTAACACCAGTAGCAACGTATCTGGTTGTAGCTGAAGAACTTACATAACGTTTATTATTCAGAATGATGTACGGATAAATTTTCACCTGATAAAATGCAGTTCCGGACATAGGCAGGGTAAAGGAATATCTGGTATTAAAGTACTTTGTAACAGCTTTTTTAGAAGCGTAGCTTTGATAGATAACTTTATATCCGCTGATGGAATTTGAAGGATTTACAGTAGCCATATTGAAAGTATATCCATTTCCGGCAGCATAAGATGATTTAATATTTACACTGGTATAAAGTGTTGTGCATCCGGCTGTGCGGGAGCTTATTGCTGTTCCGGATGAATTTAAGGCAGTAAGTTTTATGTTGTAGGCAGTACCGGCTTTTAATTTATTTATCGTGACTTTATTTCGGGTATTACCGACATATCCCAGAAATCGGTAAGATGATGAATTAAAATTGCTGATACTGACAGCGTACTTATCAGCATTTGAAACAGAACTCCATTGAACGGTTATGGAATTTACAGAGGCAGCAACCTGTTGGATACCGGATCCAGAAGTAAGATAGGAAGCCGCTGCCGCTTGCGCATCAGAATCATCAACAGAAGGAGTATCTGTGTCTTCCTGAATCGAATTTGCAGACTGTTCTGCCAGTGAAAGTTGTGCAGTTGCTGCAAAAACAGCAGCGGTGGATGAAAATGTAAGAATTGCGCTAAGAGCGATGCTTACGAAAAATTTTTTAAAACTTCTTGCTTTCATGATAAAGACCTCCTTTTTAACACGATAAAATAATAAAAAAACTCCGTTAATGTTAAAAATATTTTAACATAACGGAGTTGGATTTCTGTAATTTCCTGTTATTGCTCAGGATATAATCTGATTGATATTGCAAGTTGATAAGACTATTCATCCCAGCCGTCATACATACGGATGTTGACCTGAATATTTCTTACAATATCACCTTCCAGAAGATCAAGGTCGGATTCATCGGAAATTGCAGGAAGATCCATTTCATCTTCCATTACTTCTGCATAGATCCAGTTATAAGCTGCTTCATTTGCATTGTCAATAGCGTCATCCAGAGTGTCGCCTTCTGCTTCACAGCATTCCAGATCCGGAAAGAATGCTTTATATTTGCCTTCTTCATTTTTGCGGAAAACCGCAGGATATATAAATTTCATTGAAAAACTCCTCACTTTCTGTCATAACGAAACGTTATATTTTTCTGTATGGTAAACGGAATGATATTTTTGTGATTCTGGTTTACGTTTATACCGAGAATAGTATATAATACATTCATATATTCAGCAAGTGATAATGGATAAAAAACGGAAATGTAAGAGGGAGATATGGGATGCTTACAATAGAAATGGACAATTTTGATTTGGGTCAGATCTGCAGATCTGGGCAGTGTTTCCGAATGGATCAAATTGGTGATGACCGTTACCGGGTTATTGCGGGAGATAAATATCTGGAACTGACACAGGAAAGAGGAATTGTCAATTTCTTCTGTCCGGAAGAGGATTTTATTTTCTTCTGGATCCGGTATTTTGATCTGGATCATGATTATAATGAATACATACAGAAAATCAATCCCAGAGATAAATATCTGACTGCTGCAGGTGAGATGGGAAGCGGAATCCGTATTCTGCAGCAGGATTTGTGGGAGATGATTATATCATTCCTGATTTCACAGCAGAATAATATTACAAGAATAAAAAAGTGTATTGAAAATATCAGCCGGGAATTTGGAGAGAAAGAAGAAAGCAGTACAGGTGCAGAATATTATGCATTTCCAACTGCACAGGCCCTGGCATCTGCAACTGAAGAACAATTGCGGGAGTGTAATCTGGGGTACCGGGCAAAATATGTGCTGGATACAGCAAGGAAAGTCTTTTTTGGTGACATATCTTTAGAGAGTATCTATGACATGACATATAAAAATGCACGAAAGGAGCTTCTGAACCTATATGGGGTTGGAGAGAAAGTAGCAGACTGCATCTGCCTTTTTGGACTGCATCAGCTGGATGCTTTTCCTATCGATACTCACATCCGCCAGGCACTGGATGCTCATTATAAACGTGGATTTCCAAATCGACGATATAAAGGTTTCCGAGGCGTGATGCAGCAGTATATATTCTATTATGAACTGACAAACAGCAGCAAATAAAGGAGAAATGTTATTATGGAAATCGGAGCAATGTTAGACGAATTAAGGGAAAAAGCACTGAAAGACCGTAACATCTGGCAACAGTTGATGGATACCAGAAAAGAAAAACAGCCACTGGATGCTTTCTGTGCCAAGTGCCGGGAACTTGGATATGAAATTTATGAAATGGATCTGATCACCGCCGGCGAAGAATTCTATGCTACTATGCGAAGAAGTACAAACGGTGGAGGAGAGAACTCTCCAAAGTTGGCAGGGGAAGATGACTTCTATGAACTCTTTTTTGCCAGCCTGGAACAAAATAAGTAAAATTCCTATGATAATAAAAAGCTCTCCGGGCAGGATCACACTGTTGCGGAGAGGAATTATGTCGCTAAAGCGACCCGCCACAGGCGGAGAATCCTGCATGCAGGATTCTCTGCCTGTGGAAAAGCAGCCCATGGGGTATCAAGTCAGATACAAAAGAAAATAAATGATTAGTTTGAACGCAGATCGCGAAGCGGCTGCGTTCATGAGCAAGTAGCGAAGCGGATTGCGAATGTCCGCTTTACTGATCCAGACCATTCTTTGCACAGATATCGTTAAGGCAGCATTTATCACAATATGGTTTTGTACGTGCTGTACAGACATCACGTCCATGATTAACCAGACGATGGCAGAGCTCATTTCCCTCTTCCGGTGGAATGATCTTCCACAAAGCCATTTCTACCTTCTTAGGATCTTTTATACCATCTACCAGGCCAATACGGTTAGACAGACGGATACAATGTGTATCCGTAACAATCGCAGGTTTGCCAAACACATCTCCCATAATCAGATTCGCACTCTTTCTTCCCACACCAGGAAGTTTCAGCAGAGCATCAAAATCATCAGGAACATTATCATGATACTGTTCATGTAAAACTTTCATGCATGCGCTGATATCTCTGGCTTTACTCTTTCCCAGTCCGCAAGGACGCACGATTGCTTCGATGTCAGCTACGTCGGCGTTTGCAAGAGCCTCTACTGTAGGATATTTTGCGTACAGATCCTGCACAACCACATTCACCCTCGCATCTGTACACTGTGCAGCCAGACGCACACTTACCAATAATTTCCACGCATTATCATAATCCAGAGTACAATCCGCATCCGGATATTCCTTTTTCAATCGCTCAATAACCTCAAGGGCTAATTCCTGTTTTGTCATATATATTTTCTAACTCCGTTTCATATTTTATTGTATTTCTATAATATCATAAACAAGCTCTGCTTGCATTTCCGATTTTCCTATATTAAAATAAAATCAGCCGTTGTATTTACAACAAAGCATATAAAAAATAATGAAAAGGAGTAACTGTTCAGTACCTTCACAGTTACGAAAAGAAAACTATATGATAGATACAGAATTTCTATGCAGATCCCGTCTGTTCAGGGGATTTACAAAAGAAGAAATAACAAGTCTGCTGGAGTGCCTGAATGCCGCTGTCAAAACATACCGCAAAGGAGAATACATTTTCCAGGCAGGGGAAGTGACAGAGAATTTTGGAATGATCATAGAGGGAAAAGTTCAGATCATCAGTGATGACTACTGGGGGGAAAGACAGATTCTTGCCGGTTTTGGAAAAGGACAGCTTTTCGGGGAGGCATATGCATGTATGGAGAAAATGCCTCTCCTGGTCAGTGCGATAGCAGTAGAAGAATCTCAGGTTCTGATGCTGAATGCTCACAGAGTTCTTCAGACCTGCACCTCAGCCTGTGACTTTCACCGCAGACTGGTAGAAAATCTGGTAGGGATCCTGGCAAAGAAAAATCTCACACTTACCAGAAAAATCGACCAGATCAGCAAAAAAACAATCAGAGGAAAAGTGCTTGCATATTTGTCAAGTGAGGCCGGACAACAGGATAGCAATGATATTACTGTTCCATTTAACAGACAGCAGCTGGCTGAATATCTGGCAGTTGACAGAAGTGCATTGTCGGCGGAATTGTCAAGGATGCAGAAAGAGGGTATTATCAGTTACAGAAAGAATCATTTTGTTTTAAATAAAGATCATATAGAATAGTCAAAAAACAGAACGTTAATTTATTGGTACACAGGTTGAGTATTTTTGATTAACTGATAGAAATTAACACATAAGAGGGAAAAGAATGAAAGTACGAATGTATAATGTAGGTTTCGGAGACTGCTTCTGTCTCCGGGACAGAAAGAAGAGTCTGCTGGTGGACTTTGGAACTAATAACAGCAGAATAGAGGGACGCCCGAGAAGAGAGATATTTGATGTGATTATTTCAGACTTATCTACGATTAATCGCAAGAATCTGCTTCTGACTCATTTTCATATGGATCATCTGTCGGGACTTCTTTATATGATGAAAAACAGAGACAGTTCTCTGGATTTTGGGAAAATTTATCTGCCGGATGTGTTTTCAAAAGAAGAAATGAGCAGGACACTTGTATTGTTGCTTCTGGCGGATCTGCTGAAGGAGTCAGGGCTTCCGAGCCGTCAGGTCAGCCTTTTTGCACTGGTGGATGCACTTCTGGAGAACAGACAGAATCTGGAACTGCTTTCTCGAGGTAAGATTTTTGAGGATAAATATCAGGCATTATGGCCGGATACGGATGTCATTCAGAGAGAAACAGATGAGGTATATAATGAGATCTGCAAAAACGAAAATCTTGCAGCGGTTATGGAAGAATTGCTGAATTTTGCAGAAAAACTGCGCAGAATCATCTGGTCTATGACAGAGGAAGGAAAGGCACAGACAGAGGAAGAACAGGAGAAGATTTCTCTGGCATATGTCTATGACCGGGAGTTTCGGAGGATTAAAGCGATACCTGAATTCAAAGAGCTTCTCAGTTTTCTGAATACAAATAAAGTTAATCTGAGACAGTTTAAACATAAGATCAGTATTGTTTTTCAGAATGCAAGAGATGGAGAACTGAACCTGTTGTTTACCGGAGATGTACAGCCGGGACATTTGAAGATGATCGCAGAAAATTATGATGGGAAGTTGCCGTTATATGAGCATTACTGGTGCATTAAAGTGCCACATCATGGAACTCAGGAACATTATTTTGATTTCTCGCAGTACGAACCGGAAAACATGATGATCTCTAATGGAATTCATTTCGCGAACAGTAAAAAAGAATCAAAAGAGTTGCGTACATCACCGCTTTATGGAGGATTATTTTATATCCCGGATACACATATGTATTGTTCTAACTGTGATTGCTGTGACTGCTATGAAAATGGCTGTTCCTGCAAAGAGGCAGATGTTATCTCGCCGGCGTACTATAAAGATATTTAAACTACTATAAAGATACTTAAACTATGAAATTGTCATTCTGCTATAAATAAGCAAAGTAAATTGTGGATATTCGTCCATTCATTTGAGAAGAATCAGGTAAGGTTTATTGAAGTAAAATCGAAGTAAGGTATGTTGCCGGGAACAAAAATGGATGGTAAGGACTTTACAGAATTTACAAAAAACAGCAGGTATCCGTATATTCCATTGAATATACAGTACCTGCTGTTAGTTTTTATATGATAATAACTATGATGTACGATTATTTCGCCGGTGTCAGGTGCCAGATATCGTTGTTGTACTGTTCGATAGTTCTGTCAGAAGAGAAGAATCCGGCTTTTGCAATGTTAACCAGCATCTTCTTTGCCCATGTTTTTCTGTCGGCATAATCAGCCAGTGCCTGATCTTTTTTCTCAACATAATCGTTGAAGTCAAGCAGAGTCATGAACCAGTCTTTGCTTACCAGTTCGTGATGCAGTCTTTCAAGATTTTCTTTATGGCCAAGTGCCAGCATCTTTTCACTTACAATGAAGTCAACACATTCTTTGATGCGTTTGTCATTTTCATAGATATCTCTGGAGCAGTAGTCTGCTTTCTCGTAATGCTCGATAACTTTCTCACTGGATTCACCGAAGATATAGATATTATCTTCACCGACCAGTTCACTGATCTCAACATTAGCGCCGTCCATAGTTCCCAGAGTAACAGCACCGTTCAGCATGAACTTCATGTTACCTGTACCGCTTGCTTCTTTGGAAGCCAGGGAGATCTGTTCAGAAATATCGCATGCAGGGAATAATTTCTCAGCTGCAGATACATTGTAGTTCTGAACCATAACAAGCTTCATGTGTGGTGCAACTTCTGGATCATCTTTGATAAGATCCTGAAGTGTAAGCAGAAGATGAATGATATCCTTTGCGATTACATAAGCAGGAGCTGCTTTTGCACCGAAGATAAAGGTTACAGGCTGAGATGGTTTCTTTCCACCCTTGATTTCCAGATATTTGCTGATGATGTACAGAGCGTTTAACTGCTGGCGTTTGTACTCATGGAGACGTTTGATCTGGATATCATAGATGCTGTTCTCATCAATTTCAACACCTGTGTTGGACAGGATAAATTCTTTACAGGTTTTCTTAGCTTCTGTTTTGATCTCAAGAAGCTTGTTCAGAACTGCGTCATCATCCTTATATTTCAGGAGATTTTCCAGTGCAGTTGCATTTGTTTTAAACTCATCACCGATCAGAGAGGTAATATAGTCTGTCAGCGGATGATTGCAGTGCATTAACCAGCGGCGGAATGTGATACCGTTAGTCTTGTTATTGAATTTCTCCGGATAAATATCATAGAAAGCTTTCAGCTCGCTTGTTTTCAGGATTTCTGTATGCAGGGCAGCAACACCGTTGATGGAGAATCCATAGTGGATATCCATATGTGCCATGTGAACCAGATTATTTTTGTCAATGATGGCTACATTTTCCTGTGGATATTTTGCTTTGATTTTCTCATCCAGCTTTTCGATAATCGGTACAAGGTGAGGAACTACATCAAGAAGGTAGTCCATCGGCCATTTTTCCAGAGCTTCTGCGAGGATGGTATGGTTTGTGTAAGCACATACTTTGGATACAATCTCAGCAGCTTCGTCGAAGTCGATTCCGCGCTCTGTCAGGAGACGGATCAGTTCCGGAATGACCATACTTGGGTGAGTATCGTTGATCTGGATCACTGCGTAGTCTGCAAGGTCATGAAGGTTGCAGCCTTTCTTTGTTGCCTCGTCAAGGATGAACTGTGCAGCATTGGATACCATGAAGTACTGCTGGAAGATACGGAGCTTACGTCCGTCATCATCGCTGTCATCCGGATACAGGAACAGTGTCAGGTTGTGAAGGATGTCCTTTTTGTTAAAGGAAATTCCATCGTGAACCATGGATTCATCTGCCAGATCAATGTCAAATAAGTGCAGATGAATGGATTTGTTATTGTAGCCTGCAACATCGATATCGTACAGGGAAGATTTCAGTGAAAATCCGCGGAACGGTACAGTATAGGAAACACCTGCAGGTGTGAGCCAGCTGTGTTCTTCAATCCATGGGTTCGGAGTTTCTTTCTGAAGTCTGTTCTCAAAGAGCTGTTTGAAAAGACCCAGATGATAATTCAGACCAATACCTTCGCCCGGAAGACCGAGAGTTGCGATGGAGTCCAGGAAGCATGCTGCCAGACGTCCAAGACCACCGTTTCCAAGAGATGGTTCCGGTTCCACTTCTTCGATGTCAGCGATGGCTTTTCCATTCTCTTTTAAGAATGCAGCAACATCATCATAGATTCCCAGATTGATCAGGTTGTTGGATAATAATTTACCGATCAGGAATTCTGCGGAAATGTAATAGATTTTCTTCTTTCCATCCTGATAGCCTTTTTCAAAAAGCTGATTTTTTGTATAGATCAATAATGCGTTGTAAATTTCTTCATTTGTGCACTGGCGTGCATTTTTCTTATACAGGTCATAGATGAGCTTTTCTAAATTTTCCATCGTAATCTCCCTTTCTGAAATGAATATGTGTTTTTTATGAGTTAGATTGCTTATTTTTTAGTTTTGAATAGTGTATTGTTTTCTGGTTTATATCAGGAAGAGAAGTTCTCTTCCTGACATCTATAACTATATCAGCAGTCAATTTAAAAAAATACAACAAAATTGCGATTTTATGACAGGTTTCTGCGAAACTTGTGAGGAGACATTCCGGTTGCCTGCTGGAATTTCTTAATGAAGTAGCTGGTGTTGTTGAAGCCTACTTCCAGTGCGATCTCTGTGACAGAGGAATCGGAGTGCAGAAGCAGAGGCTTGGCTTTCTCAATGCGCAGGTCATTGATATAGGCAATCAGAGTCTTGTCCGTATATTGTTTGAACAGTTTCATAAAGTAGTATTCGCTGTAATTTGACATGGCAGTAAGGTCTGCGGCATTGAGAGGCTGGGCGTAGTTCAGGTTAATATAGTCCAGGATCTTTTTAATAGAAGCAAGACTCTTATTTTGTTCTTTATCCGCAGGAATGATGTAATTTCCCATGAGCATTTCATAGAAGAAACTGAAAAACAGAGCTTTTAATTTTACAAAATAATAAGGCTTTTTTTCCTTATGGCAGGTGTGGATTGTATCAAAAAGCTGGCAGATATTTTCATAGTTGCTGTCTGCTGGAGAAATAATATGCGTAAATTCCGCCTGATTTTCCATCAGCAGGGAAATGACACGTTCCTGACATAAATCTCCCACCGGACTGGACAGGAAGCTCAGGTCGAATACAATGCTTCTGAAATAAAGGATATTCTTCAGATCTGTTTTTATGCCATGAAGAACTCCACGGTTTACGATGATCAGATCACCGGACTTGACGCGGAGAATCTCTTTATTCAGACGTACCAGACCGCTGCCGGATTCAATATAGATCAGTTCCATCTCGTCATGCCAGTGGTTGTAAAGAGAATGGAAGATCTGGCAGTTGTCTGTATAGGTTTCTATGGGAAGCTCAAAGGAGCCGTGAGAACTTCGTTCTTTCAGGGTATCATCTACTTCAATTGTGGGAGTAACTGGCATGGAAAGCGCCTCCTTTTTTCAGAGATTTTTTATCTGTACACCACTTTACAACTTTTTCATAAAAAATAATCGTACAGGACTTTCTGATGTATAATGAGTTTGCGAAAAAACATTACAAAGGAAAGTGACCATGTACGACAGACTCATTATACAACGAAAAGACATTGATTGGTAGGCTTCATAAATATTTTTCAGCATATTTTGAAACTTTTTCAGCCCCAAGTGCTGAAATGCTGTTTCTGTTGATACTCTCAACACTGGCTTTGGAGTCGGCCCATTCCATACGTTTTTTGTACCGACACTTTTTATCCGGTATTACAACAAAGTCGCTGAATGCCTTTTATTATGCGTGTTCCTATGCCAAAGTTGATTGTTCAGGCTTTATGAATGTAACAGCTAAAATAGCCCTGCATCTGATTCCTGAATCTCTAAAGTCACAACCAGTATTTATCTGTATTGATGATACAATGGTTTCAAAATTCGGCTTGAAATTTGAAAATGTATCCAGGCTTTTTGACCATGCTGCGCATAACGGCTCCAACTATCTCAATGGGCACTGCTTTGTAAGCCTGATGCTCTGTATTCCGGTCTGGAACCATGATAAAATTTCATACCTTGCCGTTCCTCTCGGATACCATATGTGGCAGAAGAAGGAATCAAAACTGGAGCTCGCGGCGTCCATGGTACGTCAGGTCATGCCTGAATTTTCACAGCAGAAAAATGTGATTATCCTTTGTGACAGCTGGTATATGAAGCAGAATCTGGTTTCTATCATTGAAGAATATGAAAACCTTGATCTGATTGGAAACGCAATATCCGACTCTGTCATTTATGACCTTGCCCCGGCTCCTACAGGTCACAGGGGCAGACCAGCAAAACACGGAAGGCGTCTTTCAATAGAAGATGATTTTACTCTCTCTGATGAAAAAGCTGGCGATTATTATACCGGTGTTCGCCGTGTCCTGACAAATCTTTTTGGAACACGCGAGGTTCTTGCTTATGTCACATCAACAGCCAGAACCGGAGGAACCAAACACCTGTTTTTTAGCACGATATCGCCCGAAGAACTGCAGATTTTCTGTGCATGGCAGGAATCTTCACCTTTAAATCAAACCGGAAGTGACCAGATGAAATATATTCCGCTATTTCTTTATTCGTTTCGCTGGAATATTATGCCGATATCGGCATAATTCCCCATATGCCGATATTTTAGAAATGCCGATAAATTTTCTATAAGATTCCATGCCTGACCCGATGTCAGGCACGGTAATAAACTATCGGCATTTATTTCAATCCACAAAGCC
>SKEX01000168.1_pt1 | contig 72785 bp, 78 predicted proteins | sample 4841451 | NCBI WGS metagenome assembly SKEX01 (sample SAMN11008798, study PRJNA524170) | human gut metagenome | isolation source: fecal sample from pouch patient p38, | place: Israel: Tel-Aviv | reverse complement strand
CTGAAAGAAGGAAAAAGAATATATAAAAAATGTGCATAATAGCACAGAAAAGATCCGTAACCGGATAAAAAAGAACCGCGGGACACGCGGGGATAGCCTGTTTTAGCTTTGCCCTGAAGGGCAATTGGGCAGGAAGCTCCCACTTCAAAATCTGTAAGATTTAAGTGGCGAGAGCATGTCACGGGATCTTATCATATTGAAGAGGGACCAGTTGATAGGAGTTTTACAGTTATTTTGATGTATTTTGTCGAAGGAGGAAAAGTAAGATTCGTGGGTGCATATCGGAACGTTCTGGTGAGATTTTCCAGATTGCCTTAATATGAGTCTTAATGCCAAAAATATGCGATAATTTATAGGCATAAATATAAGAAAAGACTTGACTTAAGCATGTCATGTGTGATAAACTTGACAAGCGACATGGAAGTTAGGTCTTTTTTTTATGCCCGAAAAAGATGACGGATACATCGTCAGGCATGAGGAAATGACCATGCAAATGAAAACACTGGAGGTGGAAGTTGTGCGCGTTAAGATTACATTAGCATGTACCGAGTGCAAGCAGCGTAACTACAATATGACTAAGGAGAAAAAGAACCATCCTGAGAGAATGGAAACTCAGAAATATTGTAAGTTCTGCCGCAAACACACTCTGCATAAGGAAACAAAGTAATCCAAGGTAACTGGACGAAACAGTTACTCACAGAGAATTGTGAGGTCAGGCTATGCAAGGAAATGAAAAATCTGCTGGCAAAAGCCAGAAGAAGAGTTGGTTTCAGGGACTTCAGTCAGAATTCAAAAAAATTGTCTGGACAGATCGCAATGAACTGATCAAGCAGACTATCGTAGTAGTTTGCGTATCAATTGTTCTTTGCGTACTGATCAGCGTTATGGATTCATTTATTCTCGAAGGCATTAATCTTTTAATGAAATAAGGATAAGGTGATTGTATGTCAGAAGCGAAATGGTATGTTGTTCATACTTATTCCGGGTATGAAAACAAAGTAAAAGCCAACATTGAAAAAACCATCGAAAACCGACACCTGGAAGATCAGATCCTTGAAGTTCGTGTTCCTTTACAGGAAGTATCCGAACTGAAGAACGGAACTATGAAACAGGTTCAGAAGAAAATGTTTCCTGGCTATGTACTTCTCAACATGGTTATGAATGACGATACATGGTATGTTGTCCGTAACACCAGAGGTGTGACAGGCTTCGTTGGACCAGGGTCCAAGCCGGTACCGTTAACTGAGGAAGAGATGATTCCTCTTGGTATCCAGAATGAGGATATCCAGGTAGATTTCGCAGAAGGCGATACAGTTGTTGTAACAGGCGGTGCCTGGAAAGATACCGTTGGTGTTATTACTGCTCTTGATATTCCTAAGCAGACAGCAACGATCAATGTTGAACTTTTCGGCCGCGAAACGCCGGTAGAAATTAGTTTCGCAGAAATCAAACAGATGTAACAAGCAAAGGTAACAATATCGTGGGAGGGACATAAACCCCCGCCAATACCACATAGGAGGTGCCGAAAAATGGCAAAGAAAGTAACAGGATATATCAAATTACAGATTCCGGCTGGTAAAGCAACTCCAGCACCACCTGTAGGTCCAGCTCTTGGACAGCACGGTGTAAATATCGTTCAGTTCACAAAAGAGTTCAATGCAAGAACAGCAGATCAGGGAGACTTAATCATTCCTGTAGTTATCACTGTTTATGCAGACAGAAGTTTCAGCTTCATAACCAAAACTCCGCCGGCTGCAGTTCTTCTTAAGAAAGCTGCTAAGATTAAATCCGGTTCCGGCGTACCGAACAAGACAAAAGTTGCTAAGGTTACTAAAGCTCAGGTTCAGGAAATCGCTGAACTTAAGATGAAAGACTTAAATGCAGCATCCCTCGAAGCAGCTATGAGCATGATCGCTGGTACTGCAAGAAGTATGGGAATCGAAGTAGTTGATTAATTTTATTATTAAATAGTAAGTGGGAGGGCGTTCCCCGCAAATACCACAGGAGGTTATAGAAATGAAACGAGGAAAGAAATACGTGGAAGCTGCCAAAGCAGTAGACCGCGCTACATTATATGATACCGCAGAAGCTATCAGCTTAGTTAAAAAAGCTGCAGTTGCTAAATTTGACGAGACTATCGAAGTTCATATCCGTACAGGCTGCGATGGACGTCATGCAGATCAGCAGATCCGTGGTGCAGTAGTTCTGCCACACGGTACTGGTAAAAAAGTTCGTGTTTTAGTATTCGCTAAAGATGCTAAAGCTGAAGAAGCAAAAGCAGCAGGTGCTGAATTCGTTGGAGCTGAGGATTTAATTCCGAAGATCCAGAACGAAGGATGGTTAGACTTTGACGTTGTTGTTGCAACTCCAGATATGATGGGTGTTGTAGGTCGTCTTGGTCGTGTACTTGGACCGAAAGGTTTAATGCCAAACCCGAAAGCTGGTACAGTAACAATGGACGTTACTAAAGCAGTTCACGATATCAAAGCAGGTAAGATTGAGTACCGTCTTGATAAAACCAACATTATTCATGTTCCGGTTGGTAAAGCATCCTTTACAGAAGAACAGTTAAGCGACAACTTCCAGACGCTGATCGATGCTATCGTTAAGGCTAGACCAAGCACACTGAAAGGTCAGTATTTAAAGAGCGTTGTTATTGCTCCGACAATGGGACCTGGTGTGAAGATCAACCCGATGAAATTAGCATAATAGATTTTAGCAAGTTAAGACTCTCGGAGTATTCTCCGGGGGTCTTTTTGCGTCTTTTGCCCTTTTTTGACTAAGGTACGGGAGGGAAAATATTTGTTTTGGGACACGGCTGCGGAGTCAGGAATACTAAGCTTCCGGGGATTTGCTACACCTCCTGTAGATGTGTCCCAAAACAAATATTTTCCCTCCCTGGCTAATTGAAATTCGCAAGAGGATAAAATAGGGAAAGGAATTGAAGGTGGGAGTGGGGAAGAGACGTTATATTTATATGGAAGGTGAAGGTGGAAGAAGAGGGTTACAGTGGTGAGATAAGGTGTGTTATAGTAGGGAGGATGAGATTGGGACAGAGAGGAGGAGTCGGTTTTGGCAGTTAGGAGACGGAAACAGAGAAGAGGGAGAAGCTATGCGTGGAGATATCGTGGAAGAATCGTGGCGTGTGTGTTCGTGGAGGTTCTGATTATCTGTGCGCTCGTTATTATGGTTGGCTGGAATAAGGGTGTGAAGGAATGGTTTGAGCAGTTTGAACAGCCGGTTTTGAAGGAAGTGGATATCAGTGGAATCAATAGTCCGAATGCGATTCTGATGCATGCGAGAGGCGGTAAGGTTCTGGGTGAGATCAATGGGGATGAGAAGATTTATCCGGCTTCTATGACGAAGATTATGACGGTGATTCTTGGAATTGAGAATTTTGATGATCTGGATGAGAAGATTACTCTTACGAATGAGATGTTCTCCGGATTGTATGAGCAGGATGCTACGCAGGCAGGTTTTCAGCCGGGGGAAGAGGTTCGGGTGATTGATCTTCTCTATGGTGCGATGCTGCCTTCGGGGGCGGAGTGCTGTATTGCGCTGGCAGATACGATCAGTGGTTCAGAGGCGGATTTTGCGGAGCTGATGAATAAGAAGGCAAGGAAACTTGGAATGGAGAATACTCATTTTTGTGATTCTACAGGACTGCATAATCCGGATCATTACAGTACGGTTAAGGATATTGCTGTTTTGATGAAGTATTGTATTAAGAATGATACGTTTCGCGAGATTGTGGAGACCTCCAGACATTCTACCGGAGTTACAAATATCCACCCGGATGGAATTACTTACTACAGTACAATGTTTAAAAACCTGTCTGATTCGACAGTCACAGGTGGAAAAATCCTCGGCGGAAAGACCGGCTATACCAGTGAGGCAGGACACTGTCTGGTAAGCTTTGCGGAGATTGAGGGCAGGGAATATATCTTTGTTTCCGCAGGTGCTTCAGGAGCAGATGGAAATACGATTCCGCATATTCAGGACGCTGTGACTGTTTATAACAGGGTTGGTGCGGCGATTGAGGCGAAGATGAATGATAATAACAAATAAAATCTCCCACAGATTGTGATGCACATCTTGTGGGAAGCATTTTCCAAACATTCTCTAATGTTTATAGATTTTTATAGACACATTTTTATGTATGTGATATAATCAATCCCATACAAAAGAACGATACGGGCTACAGAGGAGGTGGAAGTGGTGACAGACAGACAAATGCTGGAAGCTGTTTTGGCGGAGGTCAGAGGACTTGGAACGCGAATGGACCGAATGGAAGAGCGTCAGAAGTGTTTTGAAGAAGAGACCAGAAATAACTTTGCAGATATCAGACTGCATTTGGAGAACATAACGGATAGGAATATTTCTATCCTTGCAGAGAATCATCTGAATCTTATCAATAAGATGGATGTGTCGGCTACCTGGATGAACAGGATTATGATTAATGAGGTTAAGATGAATGCTCTGACAGATCAGGTTGCCAGACTTCAGGCGAAATCCAGTTAAGCTTCCAATTATGAAAATACGAACGGATAAAAAGGGAGAACCTCAATGGTTCTCCCTTTAAAAGGTTTATTTTATGCGATTTTCCGATAGAATTATTCTCCGAAGTATCTCTTAAGCAGACCAGCGAATGCTTTTCCATGTCTAGCCTCGTCGCGAGCCATTTCATGAACTGTGTCATGGATAGCATCAAGGTTAGCAGCTTTTGCACGTTTAGCAAGATCTGTTTTACCAGCTGTAGCGCCGTTCTCAGCTTCTACACGCATCTGAAGATTCTTCTTTGTGCTGTCTGTTACAACTTCGCCTAATAACTCAGCGAATTTAGCAGCATGCTCTGCTTCTTCGTAAGCGGCTTTCTCATAGTATAAACCAACTTCCGGATATCCTTCTCTGTGAGCAACTCTTGCCATTGCAAGATACATACCAACTTCAGAGCATTCACCCTGGAAGTTTGCTCTTAAGTCAGCCATGATATCTTCGCTGGATCCCTGAGCAACACCTACAACGTGTTCAGCAGCCCATGTCATTTCATCACCCTGTTTTACAAATTTCTCAGCTGGTGCTTTACATACTGGACAGGCTTCCGGAGCTTTCTCACCTTCATAAACATAACCGCATACACTACATACCCATTTTGTCATAATTAAAATCTCCTTTTCTCTTAATGATTTATTATTTGGATGTCAGTTAAAATTTATTCTTAATGACATCAGTTTGTTTGTTCTGTACTATTATCTGTTTTTAATAATAGTAATTGTTACTGTTTTGCTGTGACCTTAGAGTATCATATTTGATATAAAAAGTCAAGTTTTATTTTAACTTTTTTGCTGTTTTTTATCATTAGCAGCATCGTCAGCTTTTACAGGAGTTCCGGCTGTTTCTCTCAGGCAGTCCTCACACAGTCCGAAAAATCTGGCGCTGTAATCGGTAATCTTTCCGCCGAAGTTCTCACCCGCAAGCTCCATAATGTGATGAATCCCCTCACTCTCCAGATCCATGATCCGCTCACATCTGGTACACATAAAGTGACAATGCCTCTCGGTCCGTCCATCAAAATGATCCGCACCGGCAAATGAGGAAAGCTTCTTGATTTCTCCCAGATCAGCAAGCAGAGATAAGTTGCGATATACCGTGCCGAGGCTGATATTCGGATAAATGAGCTTCATATTCTCATATACCACATCTGCCGTAGGATGATCTGTTCTGTTACGGAGAAATTCCTTAATTGATTCCCTCTGACGGCTATATTTCAGTGTCGCCATGGTATTCCTCCCTTCTCTGAGTTTCAGTAAATAAATATGTTTAATAACGATAATCATTACTGATATTATTACTATACAATAATGGATTATATTTGTCAAGATAAAAATGTGTATTTAATCGAATCAAGTAAGTCCCCTGTTTCAATTGCGAATATCCGATTGACTCTTCATTTTTGTGACATTAGGTAATCATCAATAAAAACAATTCGACAAAACAAAAGAAGATATTTGTACCTTGTATAGGTTGGAAATACAGACTATAATATTGATACCAGTTAAGACAGAGATTTATCAAAAGGAGGAAAAAGTATATGCAACAAACAAGAACAACTCCACTTTTTTTTAAAAGAACAATGGTAAATCAAAAAAAAGAATGGAGAGTATGTATTCAAGATCCATTTGAGAATTGTGAAAAAATCTATCCTATACAACAGAAAAAAGTAAAACAAATGATAAACAATATAAAAGAAGACGCAAATGTAGAAAAAATAGTTGTATTTGGATCAAGTGTACAGGATACATGTCATATGGGAAGTGATGAAGCTTATCTGAATTATATAGGCTATCATTTGCAGCAGGCAGTAGAACTTAATTTAATTAGCAAAAAATGAGTTTGTTTGTTAACTTTCAGTTGACCAAGAAAAATGAGGAGGATTCATTATGAGTGAGAAAACAGAGATTACTTTCATGCAAACAAGATTAATCCGGCTTGCTTCAGAAGAGTGGCATTTACCTGTTGAACAGATTATCCACTTGTTTAAAGAAGCTGATGTTCTTGGATATATAGAAAAATGTTATGGAATTTTTCATTGTGAAGGCGATGAAGCTGTGCTTGAAGATATTACTGAATTTTTGCAAGGAAAGGGGATAGAGATTAGTGCTTGAGTTAAAAGATGGATTTGTTCTCTATCATGGAAGCTATTGTGAAGTAAAAGAGCCAGAACTTGCTAAATGTGCAAAGAGAAAAGACTTTGGGCAGGGATTTTATTTGACTACATCAAAGGAGCAGGCAGAAAGTTTTCTGAGAACCTCAATAGCCAAAGCAATCGCAACAGGAACAATTGAAGAGGGACAGAAGTTTGGATATATTTCAACTTTTGAATTCAAACTTTCAGAAAATCTTGAAACGCATATTTTTGAAAATGCAGATGTAGACTGGTTACATTGCATTGCAGCTCATCGAAAGAAAAAAATGTTTATCGAAGTTGAACGTGAAATGGCGAGGTATGATATCATTGCAGGAAAGATTGCGGATGATGCAACAAACGCTACCCTTACTGCTTACCTTGCCGGGGCTTTCGGGACAGCAGGAGATAAGGAAGCAGACGATTTCTGCATCAGACAGTTGCTGCCCAATAAACTAAAAGATCAATATTGCTTCAAAACAGAAGCCGCTATTAAGTGTCTGAAATTTGTGAAAGGTGAGAAGATATGGCTGAAGTAACAATTCCAAAGGAAAAAATGAATTATACAATAGACCTTCTTATCACTATGGTGACAGATGAGATTGCAGAAGAAACGGGAAAGGACAGAAAAGAGATATTGACAGATTTTCTATGTTCAAAGACAGGAAAAGCACTGTATGATGAGAACACAAAGCTGTGGTGCAATGGTCCGGCATATATAGCTGAATTGTATAGGGAAGAGTTAAAGAAATACGGAAATCAGATTTGAGATGACTCATATCCGGATGATGTTGAAAACTTCCACTATTATATCGTTGTGACAACTAAATATTTCAAAAACGCTGAGGTCAGCATTTCCTCATCATAGGACAACGACCTCAGTTTTTTTATACCCAGAAATCGGCATTTATGAATAAACCGATTCTTTTTATTTATAGAAAAATGAAGGAGGACGACAAAGTGAGCAGAGCAAAAAATCCGAAATATGAATCCATGTCACTGGAAGAATTAAAGGCAAATATGGAAAAGGGCAGATGGTGGTTGCTTCCGCAGCCTATATTTCCGGGCAGAGGATTTATGACGGTTATTACAATAAGATACACGATTATACAAGCAAGTCGGGGGGTGGTATTTACAGAAATTCTGACACCGGAGTATGTGCCGGAGCGTCTGACTGACAGAAAAACACTCTGGAACGAGGTGGAGCATGTAGAGAGGAACAACAGGGCGCAGCTTGCTTATTCATTTGACATTGCCCTGCAGAATGAACTGACACTTGAGGAAAATATAAGACTGGCGAAAGAGTTCTGCCAGGAGCAGTTTGTGGTACGTGGCATGATCGTGGATCTGGCAGTCCATGAGGGAAAATCGGATAATGAAGAAGAATTTGTAAAAAAGGTACAGAGCTGTGCTGACATTGCCAGACGTGACCGGGAAATGGCAGAAGCAGATACTTCCGGGCGTTCAGAAGAAAAACTGGATGCACAGTCCCAGCAGTGGATTGAGGATATCAGCGAGTATGCGGACATCAAAGAACTGGATGGCAATCTTTTGAACCGGCTAATCAGTAAAATCGTTATCTCAGAACCGCAGGAGAAAGACGGAACAGAGAATTATCGCCGCACTCCTGAAATGGTCACAATGGAAATTCATTTCAATTTAAAACCAATACCGGAGTTTGGAACCATCGAAAGAGGTTCCGGCTCCCATAAATAAGAAAATCTATCAAAATTTTAATCTATTTTAATCTTTTCAAGGCTCATTTCGAGCCAATATTTTCTCATAAAAGACATAAAACAGTTAATAAGAATAGGAAAGGAAAAAGGAGCTTCCCTTTTATTGACAGAGTATATAGAGAATCATAGCGAAATGTTCTCTTTATGGGAGGCAAGAACTCGTTATGTTTTAAATTATCATCTGGAAGAAAGAAAAATAGATGTAGCGTTAAAAGGTGTGAAAGAGCTTCTTGATAAAACATCAGAAATATAATAAAACAAGCAATAGCACATTTCAGTGGGTTTACAAACCCTTAGAAATGTGCTATATTTTCCCTATAACAGGAAATAACTAATTCCTATAACTGATAACAGCATTTCAGATAACTCACAGAACTGCTGTTACGAAATAATACAAACTCATTGAAGAAGAGAGTACATCTGCAGACCGTATTACAGAGAAATCCCCATGGACGACGATAGTAAGTCCTGAAGGCTGAGAGGGATATGCAAGGAGCAGATCGAAGATGGCTTCCGAGAGGCACTGCTGAGAGTCATGGACTTTAGGCAGCGACAGGCACGCCTGTTACAGCGTAGAGGTATTACACGTACCTCCCAAGGTTTCCCCGCGCGAGCAGGAAACGAACAGAAGTGGTAACACGGGCAAACACTCGTCTTCTCAGATAACTCTGGGGAGACGTTTTTTATTTCCGAAACGTCCACATTAAAAAAAGGAGACAACAAACTATGGAAAAACAGAAATACTACATCACCACCGCGATTGCCTACACATCTGGCAAACCGCACATCGGCAACACTTATGAAGTTGTATTAGCCGACGCCATCGCCCGCTACAAACGCCAGCAAGGCTACGACGTATTCTTCCAGACCGGAACTGATGAACACGGCCAGAAAATCGAATTAAAAGCCGAAGAAGCCGGTATCACCCCGAAAGAATTCGTGGACAACGTATCCGGCGAGATTAAGAGAATCTGGGATCTGATGAACACATCCTACGACAAATTCATCAGAACCACTGACGAAGATCACGAAAAACAGGTCAAAAAAATCTTCAAAAAAATGTACGCAAAAGGCGACATCTACAAAGGACACTACGAAGGAATGTACTGCACACCATGCGAATCTTTCTTCACAGAATCCCAGCTTGTAGACGGCAAATGTCCTGACTGCGGACGTCCGTGTGTACCTGCCAAAGAAGAAGCATACTTCTTCAAAATGAGCAAATACGCTGACAAACTGATCGACTACATCAACACACACCCGGATTTCATCCAGCCGGAATCACGTAAGAACGAAATGATGAACAACTTCCTTCTTCCGGGACTTCAGGATCTCTGCGTATCCAGAACATCTTTCAAATGGGGAATTCCGGTAGACTTCGATCCGAAACACGTAGTATATGTATGGCTTGATGCCCTCACAAACTACATCACAGGAATCGGTTACGACTGCGATGGAGAAAGTACAGAACAGTTCAACAAACTCTGGCCGGCAGACCTTCACCTCATCGGTAAAGACATCATCCGTTTCCATACAATTTACTGGCCAATCTTCCTGATGTCCCTGGATCTGCCACTTCCAAAACAGGTATTTGGACATCCATGGCTCCTTCAGGGTGATGGCAAAATGAGTAAATCCAAAGGAAACGTAATCTACGCAGATGAACTGGTAGACTTCTTCGGTGTAGATGCAGTGCGTTACTTCGTACTCCACGAAATGCCATTCGAGAACGACGGTGTTATCACATGGGAACTGATGGTAGAGCGCCTCAACTCCGAGCTTGCAAACACCCTCGGAAACCTTGTAAACCGTACGATTTCCATGTCCAACAAATACTTTGGCGGCGTAGTAGAGAACAAAGGCGTAACAGAGCCTGTAGATGATGATCTCAAGAACTTCATCCTCTCCGTACCGGAAAAAGTAAACGAAAAAATGGACAAACTTCGTGTAGCAGACGCAATGACAGAAGTATTCACTATCTTCAAACGCTGCAACAAATACATCGACGAAACAATGCCATGGGCACTTGCAAAAGATGAAGAAAAGAAAGACCGTCTTGCAACCGTTCTCTACAATCTGGTTGAGGGAATCTGCATTGGCGCAACTCTGCTGAAATCCTTTATGCCGGAAACAACAGAGAGAATTTTTGCCCAGTTAAATGCTCAGGACAGAAGCTTAGAAGACCTCAAGACATTCGGCCTCTATCCATCAGGAAACAAAGTAACTGAGAAACCGGAGATCCTTTTCGCACGTCTTGACCTTAAAGAAGTAATGGCAAAAGTAGCAGAGCTTCATCCACCAAAAGCTGAAGAGCCTGCAAAAGAAGAGAAAGAGGATGTGATTGACATCGAGGCAAAACCAGAAATCACATTTGAAGATTTTGGCAAGCTCCAGTTCCAGGTTGGTAAGATCATCTCCTGCGAGGAAGTAAAGAAATCCAAGAAACTTCTCTGCTCACAGGTACAGATCGGAAGCCAGGTACGCCAGATCGTATCCGGAATCAAAGCACACTACAGTGCAGAAGAAATGGTAGGCAAGAGAGTTATGGTAGTCACAAACCTGAAACCAGCCAAACTTGCCGGAGTGCTCAGTGAAGGAATGATTCTCTGCGCAGAAGATGCAGACGGAAACCTTTCCCTGATGGTACCGGAAAAAGAAATGCCGGCAGGTGCTGAGATCTGCTGATTTCAAAGTGAACAGTGACAAATTTACTGAAAATACAGATTAAATTCTGTGAAAATTTCCGAAAAATGAACTTGACAAATGCGTCCCCAAAAGCTATATTAGTATTAGATAAAGGGGAGTAGCTGGCACGTGCATGTTCATGATGTTGTCAATCTCGATGGGTAAAGACTCCATCCGTATCGTGATGAATGGGCGAGGCTTTTATTGCATGATTTCGTGTAATAAAAGCCTCGTTTTTTGTCTGAAAATAAAAATAACAATGTAAAGGGGATAAATTATGTCACAGGGTTTTAATCATTTTGATGAGAACGGAAATGCAGTTATGGTGGACGTTTCCGGGAAGAGTGTTACGTATAGAACGGCGGTTGCTACAGGTGAGATTCATGTAGGAGAGGCTATTATGGCAGCGGTGAAGGATGGTTCCGTGAAGAAGGGGGATGTGCTTGGTGTGGCGCGAGTAGCCGGGATCATGGGAGTTAAGAGGACTTCTGAACTGATTCCGATGTGCCATCCGCTTCCGATTCAGAAGTGTTCGGTGGATTATGAACTGGACGAGTCGAATGGAATTATCCGCGCATTCTGTACAGTTAAGACTGAGGGAAAGACTGGTGTGGAGATGGAAGCGTTGACTGGTGTTCAGGTGACGCTTTTGACGATTTATGATATGTGTAAAGCAATTGATAAGCATATGGTAATGTCAAATATCCATCTGGTTGAGAAAACTGGCGGTAAGAGTGGGGATTTCCATTTTTGACCGAAACCGCGGAGCAGTCATTCGGTGTAGAGCCACGTAGCGAAAGCGGATTGCGAATATCCGATTGAAATATCTGTTGGGCAAATCGGAATAAGGGTGTATAATGGATATAAATAAAAATTGCGGAGGTTTTTACAAGATGAAAAGAGTAGCGATTATTACATCCAGCGATACCGGATATCGTGGGGAGCGTGAGGATTTAAGCGGTCCGGCGATTCGGGAGATCGTGGAGAAGAATGGATATGAGGTTGTATCTGCGGATATTTTGCCGGATGACAGAAAGATGTTATCAGAGAGAATGGCAGAGATTGCGGATAGTGGTGCCGCAGAGTTGATCCTGACTACGGGTGGAACCGGTTTTTCCCCGAGAGATATCACACCGGAGGCAACAGAGGATATCATTGACAGACGTGTTCCGGGGATTCCGGAGGCAATGCGTGCGTATAGCATGACAATTACCAAGCGAGCAATGCTCAGCCGCGCGACAGCAGGAATTCGTAAAAAAACGCTGATCATTAATCTGCCGGGAAGTCCTAAGGCGGTGAAAGAGAGCCTGGAGTATATTATTGATGCGCTGGAACATGGCATCGAGATTATGACGGGTGAGGCTGGAAACTGCGCAAGATGAGTTGGATTAATGGCATCATTTTATGGGATTGCTATAAATAAACGGTGACGAATAAAATCAGGAAGGTAAAAGGGATAATCTTATGGGAAAAGTAATTGCGGTCTGTACAAGTGAGGCGAAGGGAACACAGAAGAAGAGTGTTCCGGAAATAAAGGTCGTTGAAGATTGGGGCATTGAGGGTGATGCACATGCAGGAAAATGGCATCGCCAGGTAAGCCTGCTTTCTTTTGACAAGATTGAAGATTTCCGCGCGCGCGGCGCTGAAGTGGAGGATGGAGCATTTGGAGAGAACCTGGTGGTTCAGGGGATTGATTTTGCGACACTTCCGATCGGTACAAAATTTGGATGCAATGATGTGGTTCTGGAGCTGACTCAGATTGGCAAAGAGTGCCATAGCGGATGTGCGATCTTTAAGAAAATGGGTGAGTGCATTATGCCGAAGCAGGGAGTCTTTACAAGAGTTCTGCATGGCGGTGTGATTCATCCAGGAGATGAGCTTACAATACTGGATTAAAGATAATATCTGTTTAACCGGATAATAATCAGCAATATTTATAAAGTCGCTGTCAGTAATTTCTCTGACGTTTCACAAGGAATATAAGTTAGCGGATACATGGCGACCATACGAGGAGAACGAAGAAAATGATTATTGATACACATGCACATTACGACGACGAGGCTTTTGACGCAGACAGAGAGGCGCTTCTTGCATCTATGCATGATGGCGGGATTGAGAAGATAGTTAATGTCTGCGCTTCTGTAGACGGTTTACACGATACAGTGGAGCTGATGGAGAAATATCCTTTTATATATGGAGCTGTGGGAGTTCATCCGGATGATGCGGATAAGATGACGCAGGAAACTCTGGATGAGATCCGCAGACTTTCTTGTATGGATAAGATGGTGGCAATCGGTGAGATCGGTCTGGACTATTACTGGCATAAGGGGAAAGAAGAGCATGAGATTCAGCAGAAGATGTTTCGTGCCCAGCTTGATATTGCGAGAGAAGAAAAAATGCCGTTTATGATTCACAGCAGGGATGCTGCGGAGGATACTCTTAATATTATCAGAGAGTATATGCAGGGCGGTATGTATGGCGGCATTATTCATTGCTTTTCCTATAGCAGGGAAATTGCGGCTGAGTATCTGAAGATGGGACTGTATCTGGGAATTGGCGGGGTGGTTACTTTTCAGAATGCGAAGAAAGTCAAGGAGACTGTTCAGTATGCGCCGCTGTCTCAGCTTGTGCTGGAAACGGACAGCCCGTACCTGGCTCCGAAGCCGAACAGAGGGAAGAGAAATTCTTCTCTGAATCTGCCTTATGTGGCACAGGCAATCGCAGAGTTGAAAGGGATTATGGAAGAAGAGGTTATTGAAGTGACCAGACAGAATGCGGAGAGACTGTTAGGTTTATAAAAATAGCATGATATGTAAAAAGGACTATGCAGAGCATAGTCCTTTTTGCATATAAATAATCAATAGCTTTCATCGTAGCTGCTATCATAGCCGCCATCGTTATAACTACTGTCGTCACTGCTATCATAACTGCCATTGTCATAACTACTGTCGTCACTACTGTCGTCACTACTGTCGTCGCTGTTGTCATAGCTGCTGTCGCTGTAACTGTCTGAGCTATCTGAACCGTCAGAATTATCTGTGGTGTCAGAGGTATCTGAGCTGTCCGGACTATCAGAACCACCTGCAGTGTCTGCCAGGTATTCCCAGGAGTGAATAGATTCTGTATCTTCCACTACATTTCCGGTAGTCTTATCTATCATGTTGCCTTCCCAGTCAAATTTAACGTTCAACAAGTTGGTGTTAGTGGATGGTTTTACATTCATGGACATGATCTCTTTGAATTTGGCTTTCAGATTGTCGAGTGTGAATTCGTCACCAATTACGTTGCGGACACTGTGGGAAGAAGCGAGTTCTTCGGTATAATCATCCAGCATATATGGACCGTATTCTCCGGAGTCATAGTCATAATGCATGACCATAGGCTTCACTGTTGGAGCGAGAATCTGGATGGTGGACTTTCCATTTAAAGTGGATTTCTGAATTGTAAAGCTTGCCATTCCTTCCAGAAGTTCCGGGAGTTCCTGCTGAGTGGAAACAAAGTTTCCCAGAGAATAGAATACAGTAGTGGTATGTCCCTGGTCATCAGAAAGCTGTCCATAAGGTTGAAGTACATGTGGATGTCCACCGATAATCACATCAACACCTTGCTGCATCAGGAAAGCAGCCCATTGTTTCTCGTATTCATTTGGCATGGTTTCGTCTTCTGTTCCCCAGTGGGCGACGAAGATAATGCAGTCGCTGACTTCTTTGGCCTTCTGGATCATTGTGGTGATCTTGTCTTTGTCAAAGATATCGAGCATATATTCGTAGCCGTCGCCGACACCGGAATTATTGGTGCCATATGTATAGTCAAGGAAAGCAATCTTGATTCCATTGACTTCTTTTACTTTTACCGTATCTGCGTCTTCCTGAGTGGAGTGGATTCCAAGTACAGGAATATCCGGATAGTTGGTGCTCCAGAAATCCAGAGTGTTTTTCAGGTAATCGTAGCCATAATCATCTGCGTGGTTGGTAGCAGATTCTACAACATTAAATCCGGCTTTGATAATGGCGTCACCAACCTCTTCGGGAGTGGCAAATGACGGGTAGGAACTGACTGCATCATGGCTGGGTGCAAAAACAGTTTCCTGGTCGATCATAGCGACATCAGCAGCCTGGACCTGATCCAGAATGTGCGTATAAATATGGTCGTAATTCCATGTTCCGGAATCATACTCACCAGATTCATATAATTTGCTGTGATAGAGATTGTCACCGACTGCGATTACACTTGCAGTGGAGATCTCCGGTGTTTCTGCCGCTATTTTTTCCTGTTCTTCTTTGAGTGATGCCGCTTTGGTGGCTTCCTTCTGAGGTTTGCGTATCAGGGTATAATCGAGCTGATGGATCACCAGAACGAGCAGGACCATAACCACGATCGAGCACAGAAGGCTGATGCGGGAGTTGATTTTCTCCCGGAAATTAAGAGGTATATTATTTTTTTTCATAAAGTTTTTCCTTTAAGATCTTAGAATAGGCAAAATAAATTTTGTCCTGATGTCTTATCTTTTTATTATATCAAATTTCAGAGTCCAAAGAAAGAAGCCTGCGGGAATTTCTTTGAAAACATCTAAAAATGCTTTGTGAGGCAAAGTATTTTAGTGTATAATAGAAGCAATTAAGAAGAGGGAGGTAGCCGGATGAACCATTATGAAGCGATCAATGATGTGCTGGTCAATTTATTTAATGAGATTCTGGACCTGGAAGAGAGAGCATTGATCACTGGAGAATATAAGAATATCTCAGTCAATGATATGCACATTATTGATGCGTTGGGTATCCGGGAACAGAAAAATATGTCAACAGTAGCCAGATTGTTGAATGTGACGGTCGGTACTTTGACAATTGCAGTAAACAACCTTGTGAAGAAGGGATATATCCAGCGTATGCGAAGTGAAGAGGACAGAAGAGTGGTGCTGATCTCACTGACTAAGCTGGGAGAGAGGGCTTATTATCACCATAAGGATTTCCACGAGAAGATGGTTCTGGCTGTATTGAAAGGACTAAATGTTGAGGAGACAGAAGCGCTGACTATGGCACTTACGAAGCTACAGATGTTTTTCAGATCATATGAATAATATAAAGGGACGACAGTAAAGTGGAACATAAAATAGAATATGTCGAAAATGACTTAGTCAGGATCGCAAAGAGAGAAAATAATATAAGGAGAAAATATCTGGTGGTAAATCCTCTTCAGGGGAAACATGTTCCGGTAGTACCATCAAAGGCATTAAAGTTGTTTACGGATTTGGCTGATGTATTCCGGAATGAATATAAGAATGAAAAGCTTTTACTTGTAGGTTTTGCAGAAACAGCCACGGCCATAGGAGCGCAGGCAGCAATATCTGTTGGTGCGAAGTATATTCAGACGACCAGAGAAGTAATCCCTAATGTAGAATATCTTTTCTTTTCGGAAGAACATAGTCATGCTACGGAACAGAAACTGGTAAAAGATGATATTGATAGTATTGCAGATGAAATCGACAGAATTGTGTTTGTTGAAGATGAGGTTACTACCGGAAACACGATTCTGAATATTATAAATATTCTTGACAGAGAATATACTGGGAAATTTAAATATTCAGTGGCATCTCTGCTAAATGGAATGGATAAAGAGTATTTGGAACAATACAGAAAAAAAGGAATTCCACTGCATTATCTGATAAAAACAGACCATAGTGATTATAGTGACAGAGCAGAAAAGCTTGCAGAAAAAGGCCATTATTATAAATGTTCAGACCATACGGTAACAACAGATTATATGACCATTAATATTTCTGGACGTATGGATGCACGAAGGATGGTTGATTCTGAGAAATATGGAGCTGCATGTGAGAAATTATGGACAGAGATTCAAACGCAGACCGGAAGTATTTCGGGTAAAAAAATACTGGTTATCGGAACAGAAGAGTTTATGTTTCCTGTGCTTTACATTGGCAGACAGTTGGAGAAAGAGGGGAATTCTGTGAGATGTCATTCGACAACAAGAAGTCCGATCGTAGTGAGTTTAGAGCGGGAATATCCGCTTCACAGCAGATACGAACTGAAAAGCCTGTATGATCCGGATCGAAGAACTTTTCTTTATGATATAGAAAAATACGATAAAGTATTTGTTATTACAGATTCTCCGGAAATTGAGGAAGGGCAGAGAACCTTGATAAATGCTCTTCAGAATTACAATGATGATATTACAGTTGTAAGGTGGTGCTGATTTGAGAAGTTCCTATTCAGATGAAGACGTAATCTTATTACTAAAGGATATTACCGGATTGGTAAAGCCTCAGCCTGCTGAGGAGCGGGAGAAGTTGATCCAATCGGGAAAACATTACAGTGAGATGCTTCCTGTTGAGTATGTCCCTACAGATCAATACATAAAAGTATATAATAATGCGCTGAAAAATTTTGCAAAGCCGGTTGCAAATGCTGTGGGTATACTTTCGGATAAGATTATAGAAAATAAAGGAAAAGAGATTGTTCTGGTATCTCTTGCCAGAGCCGGAGTTCCGGTAGGTATTCTTATAAAACGCTATATGAAGTATAAATATAAGATAAGTGTACCTCACTATTCGATTTCAATTATCAGGGGAAGAGGCATTGATGATAATGCTATGAAGTATTTATTGGGAAAATATAGGCCGGAACAGCTTCTGTTTGTTGATGGCTGGATTGGTAAGGGTGCGATTCTTAATGAATTGAAGAAAGATATATCCGCATACAAAGGGGTATCTTCTGACATAGCGGTTATTGCAGATCCGGCGAATGTTACCCAATTGTGTGGAACACATGATGATATACTGATTCCCAGTTCTTGTCTGAACAGCACAGTATCAGGTCTTATTAGCCGAACCTTCCTGCGAGATGATATTATAGGTAAGGATGATTTTCATGGGGCTGCGTATTATGGAGAACTGACAGACTCTGATTTGTCTTATGATTTTATTGAAACGATTGAGAAAGAGTTTGTCATGGAGAATGTTCCATATCGTAAGAATATGCCTGAGGACAAGGGAATTGATGAAGTCAAGGAGATAGGCAGAAACTTTGGAATAAATGATATTAATCTGATAAAACCGGGAATTGGTGAAACCACGAGAGTATTACTAAGAAGGCTTCCGTGGAAAATATTAATTGATGAACGTTATAAGGGAGATCCTCAACTGGAACATTTGGTCAGACTTGCACAGGAGAAAAATGTGCCTATAGAATATTATCAGCTTACACATTATAAATGTTGCGGGATAATTAAGAAAATAGCAGATGCATGAAATTGCCATAAATGAGTATGAATAAACAGATCAGGGAGATGTAAAATTGAAATTCCATCGCCCTGATCTGTTTATTTTGCGACACCAAAAGACTCAGCCAGATAAATGATCCTCTGGGCCCAGTTGATATGTGTTTTGTATTCATTCATTCTTTCCCTGACGTTATTTCCGGAGACAAGGGAAGCAGAATTTTTATTCCAGTTTAAAATCTCCTGGGCATCTTTAAAATCTTTCTCTGATACCTGATAAGAACAATTGACTACAGGTATCTGTGCAGGATGAATAACTGTTTTTCCAATAAAACCACAAAGCTTATCATCCTGAATTTCCTGGATCATACCATCTTTCCAGTTATCACCTGCATAGTATTCCCATACAGGACCTGACACAACGTAATCCATGCCATATACAGTGATGATATCGGAGAAAATATCAGAAACTGGTCGGATCTGATGAATGGATTCATTGGAATGTCTCCTGAATCCAAACATATGACATAAATCATTTCCTCCGACGCGAATATTCAGCACAAGATCTTCAACTTGTGACAAGGAATCCTTTAATGAATAAAGAATATCTGTACGATTTCTGAGGTCGATAATAGAAGAATTTTCATAAATTGGCATCATGTAAATATTTTTTGAGGCGAGTTCGTTGGCACGGATTACTTCATTTATATAATCTGATGCGTTATCAAGACTGAACTTCGGAATGATGAAACCGGTGACTATTTCAACAGAACGTCCCAGAGATTTTATTAATCTGTGGATTTGCTGTGGGTTTCGAACCCGGATGAAGATTTTGGGCAAATAAAAAGGTATTATTTCATGTTGCGCAAAGATTGTGTCCAGAGAATGAATAAGTATCTGTTCTGCTTTTGCGACATAAGCATCGTTTATCGTATCTTCCAGACAGAGAGCAAGAGAAAATCTGTTTCCGAATTTTTCGTTTATTAAGGAATCAGTGATGGAAGCTTTATTGGCAGGGCAGTAAAGTAATGGTCCTACGCTGTAATATAAAACGTTATTTTTCATAATACTCCTTATTTATATCTACAGGGATTGTTATACACAGGAATATCTTAATGGCTTAAATGAAGAGAAAACTAGTTTTATTATAAATATTCGTGTGGTTATAGCGCGATGGGTGTGATATTCATAATATCATATTTTAATAAAAATGGAAACGCTAAATGAGTGGTTAGATTTTTTGGAATAGAGTGAATAATAAAATAATTATGTGCATTTGTGGAAAAACAGCAAGCTTTTTAATTGAATTTTTATTGAAATAGAAGTAGTGATATGGTACAATTTTTCTGTGCAGAATTTATATAATTTTCAGGTGAAAAGATGAATTTTAAAAATAAAAAAATACAAATTTCATTTAACTCTCCAGTTATATTAGCCTTTACTATAGCATGTTTTATAGTTTTGTTAGTGGATAAGATTACTGGGGGAGTATCTACAAATGCGCTGTTTAGTGTGTACAGATCATCATTGCTTAGTCCGTTGACTTATTTCAGATTCTTTGGACATGTATTGGGGCATGCTGGCTGGGAACATTTTATAGGAAATATAATGCTTATTCTGGTTGTTGGGCCGTTGCTTGAGGAGAAATATGGCTCAGCAAATATTTTGTTTGTTATTTTGGCAACGGCATTAGTGACCGGTATAGTCAATTTCATATTTTTTCCGTATACGCAATTACTTGGTGCGAGCGGAGTGGTTTTTGCTTTGATTTTACTTTCATCATTTGCTGGTTTTGAGGAAGGTAAAATACCGTTTACTTTTATTTTAGTTGCAGTTATTTATATTGGAGAACAGGTATATCAGGGAATTTTTGTTCAGGACAATATAGCTAATCTTACTCATATTGTAGGAGGAGGCGTTGGTTCTGCTTTAGGATTTGTAATGAACAAGAATAAAATGAGCAGATATTGAAGGTGAGAATGCTACATGTTAGAGCATAAGAAGATTCAGAACCTTAGCGATTATTTTGTCAAACTGGATAACAGACGGGAGAGGGGCGTTTACTTTTACCGGATCAATGGATACTCAGAAGAAGTTGGTGCATTTATCAAAAAATATTACGATGCAGCAAGGAAAACGGGAGTAGTGATCGAGGGTAAGATCCCGAATCCTGATGAGGGAAATCTTTCATATTATAATGAGATAATGGGCATGGATTTTCAGATGAACCCGGGGTTTATTCTGACAAGTCTGAAGAAATGGCTTCCCAGAATGAATGATCTCCAGAGACAAAATGTAGCAGAGTCTGTCTATGACTCATTAGATTCAATGAGAAAAGCCGGCAAAACGGAGAATATGCTGAAGAATGCATATATCAAGTTTATGTGCTGGCTTTATTATAAATTTGAACGAATTGTGAATCAGCTTGGAGAAAATAATATTCCTAAAATATTATATGAAGGAAATATAAGCAGCTATGAATTGATGCTTATATCAATTCTTTCTAATGCCGGATGCGATGTAGTTTTTCTTCAGTATGAAGGTGACAGTGGATATCTGAAGTCAGATCCGGGATCTGTGCTGTCAGACAGCCTGCAGATGAATGGGTTAGGCGCTTTTCCACAAGGGTATTGTATAAAGAAAGTCAGAGATGAGATTCAAAATGAGATCAATAACGAGCGATTGTATGGGACAAGACCAACGATTACAAACTGTACAAATGCCTGGATAAGTGGAAAAGGACTGGATGATATCCGCGAGAGTATCATGCTGAGGGGAAATGACGATCGCTTTTTTTATAACTGCTTTTGCAGGATAAACGGGGCAGAGGACAAGCTTACCTATGCAAATGAATTATTTAAATTACAGCAGGAATTGAAGAATTCAAAGAGGAATCTCGTTATAGTTAATGAGGAGATTCCGAAGCCGACACCGCAGGAGATCGCAGAGATAAAGAGAGACAATTATGCGAACAAAGATCAGATGATCCTTGGACTTGTGGGGAACATCCAATATACAGGAAATGTGGAACTGCAGAGGATTTTGCATAAAACATTTGTCGATGTTATTCTGGCGGAATCCAGGAGAGAAGGCGAGAATCTTAACCGACTGACAAACCGGGCGGTGTATCTGATCTGCTGGCTGCGAAGATATATGTCGAAGCTGTTTGCAGGGTGGAAACCTTCAGATATTGGATGTTTTATTTATATGGGTGGCTGCCGGGATGATAAGGAAGCTTTGTTTATGAGCTTTCTCGGACGGCTTCCGCTGGATGTTTTGATTCTATGTCCTGATCTGAACGTGAAATGCTGTCTTGAGGATAAGCTGTTATATGAAGTGAACTATACAGAGAGTCTTTTACTGACAAGGTATCCGGAAGAGAACTCGCAGGTAAAGATTGGAACGGTCGCATATCACGCGGAAAGAGAACTTGATACGCTGATGTATCAGGACAGTGGAATATATAGAAATCAACAGTATGTGAAAGCAAATGTCATTAATCTGCAGACCATGTATGAAGAAATAAAGATTCTGTGGGATCAGGAATTAAAGTACAGGCCTAATTTCAGTACTGTTGACGGAGTAGTAAATATGCCGGTTATTTTTTCAAAAATATCCGGGGTTAAAGACGGAAATGTATCTCAGTATTGGAGTTCGATAAAAGAGCTGATGACAGAAGATACGGTCGTTATTAAAAGTGCTCCGTATATTCAGCCGACAACACCGAATCCAATGAAAGCTTTTTCCGCAGAGTTTTATAAAAACTGGAAACTTCAGCGTAATAAAATAAAGAATCATCCGAAATATCCATATGGGCTTCTACGTGAAGAAATGCAGGAGTTCATGCTTGATAAATTGGAGTTTCTGATTGAGCAGAAACTGATAAAAGGAATCGGGGAAAATGGCACAGAATATACAGTTATCGCCCAGGTTCTGAATTTACCGAAGGACATCATTCGTCTGATCCAGAAGTTTGATTTTACGAAGAAGAATCCGAAATTAATATATATTAATACAGGTGAGACGATGATCTCCCTGGAAGATTCCATTTTGATCGCTTTTTTGAACCTGATAGGATTTGATATTCTGTTTTTTGTTCCGACAGGTTATCAAAGCGTGGAAAAGTATTTTACGGGTAACCTGATGGAAGAGCACCAGATCGGGGAATATAAATATGATATGCAGGTTCCGGATCTGAATAGCATTTCAACGAATGACACACGCCCTTCGTGGCGTAGATTTTTTAAGAGAGGTTAGTGGCTTATGGGACTTGATTTCAGCAGGGGTTCATCAATGGGAAATACACCTCAGGCAGGCAGCGGTTATTCAGCAGAGAAGAATGAGATTGAGGTAGTGGAGCAATACGATATTGTTGCTGACAGGCAGCAGATGAACGACAATTTAGTGAACTCAGAAGAAGTTGATCAGATCGTCAGTACGATTGAAGTTTATAACATGGATACGATCGTATCTTTTGGCGCAAAAGTAGCAGAAGAGATTTCAAAGGCATCGGACGTAGTTCTTAACAGTATGAACATGTCGCAGCTGGATGAGACGAGTGAGATGCTTAAGTCATTAGCCAAGATTATGGATCAGTTTGATATAAATGAGATCAAAGATAATCCGGGACTTTTTGGAAAGCTTTTCGGAAATTTCAAAAAGCAGCTTGATAAGATACTGGCGAAGTATCACACAATGGGCGAGGAAGTTGATAAAATTTATGTTCAGCTTAAAGGATATGAGGCTGAGATTAAGGAGTCAAACAGAAAGCTGAATACGATGTTTGATGTTAACGTAAATTATTATCATGAACTGGTTAAGTATATTCTGGCAGGCGAGCAGGCATGCAAGGAAATCGAAGCCTATATTGCACAGAGACAGCAGGACATGGAGAACACCGGAGATCAGTCGATTCAGTTTGAGCTTACGACATTAAATCAGGCATTGCAGATGATGGAGCAGAGAACACAGGATCTGAGAACTGCTGAGAATGTTGCGATGCAGTCAATTCCTATGATCAAGACCATGGCATTCAGCAATTATAATCTGGTGAGAAAGATTAATTCAGCATTTATTGTTACTCTTCCGATTTTCAAGCAGGCGCTTGCACAGGCGATTCTTCTTAAGAGACAGAAGATTCAGGCAGATGCTATTTCAGAGCTGGATAAGAAAACGAATGAAATGCTTATCAAAAATGCCCAGAATACCGTTGATGTTTCAAAGGCAACAGCCAGAATGGCATCGGGAAGTTCGATTCAGATCGAGACTCTGGAGAAAACCTGGAGAACCATTACAAGTGGAATCGAGGAGACGCAGAGGATTCAGGAAGAAGCCAGAAAGAAACGTCAGGATGATCAGATTCGTTTAGAGGCTATCAAACAGGATTTCAACCGGAATTATCACATGCCACAGGCGAGGAGATAATAGTTACCGGGAACGGAATGAACAGTAACAGATAATATATAACATAGCGATTCAGAATGATAAAGCTGATGAACAGTTAAAAAATATTAAGGAGGACCACTAATATGCCAATCAATTTATCCAAAGGACAGAAAGTAGACTTAACAAAGAAGAACCCGGGACTTAAGAAGATTATGGTAGGTCTGGGATGGGATGTAAATGCGTTTGATTCAGGTTCAGATTTTGACCTTGATGCAGCAGCATTTATGCTTGGCGCTAATGGAAAATGCCCGACAGAGAAAGAATTTATTTTCTATGGTAATCTGAAACATGCAAGCGAATCTGTTGAACATATGGGAGATAACCTTACCGGTGAGGGTGAAGGCGATGATGAGCAGATCATGGTTGATCTTACAAAAGTTCCGGCAAATGTTGAGAGAATCGCATTTACAGTTACCATTTATGAAGCGGAAGAAAGACGCCAGAATTTCGGACAGGTTTCCAATTCTTATATCCGTCTGGTAGATGAAGCAAATAATGTGGAACTGATCCATTACGATCTTGGAGAGGATTTCTCCATTGAGACTGCTGTAGTTGTCGGAGAGCTTTACAGACATAACGGAGAGTGGAAGTTTAATGCCATTGGAAGTGGTTTCCAGGGCGGACTTGCAGCACTCTGCGGTCATTATGGTATTGAAGTAGCATAGGAGGATAAAGATATGCCGATTAGTTTAAAAAAGGGCCAGAAAGTAAGCCTTACAAAAGAAAATCCGGGACTCAAAAATGTGGTTGTTGGTATAGGATGGGATATCAATGCATTTGATACAGGCGGAGATTTCGATCTTGATGCAGCAGCATTTTGTCTGACTGATTCCGGAAAAGTTTCCGATCAGAAGGATTTTGTATTCTATGGAAATCTTACACATCCATCCGGTGCGATTCAGCATATGGGAGATAACCTTACCGGAGCAGGCGATGGAGATGATGAACAGATAAAAATCGATCTTTCAAAGATTCCTGCAAATATAACAAAGATTGCATTTACCGTTACGATTTATGAAGCGGAGGAGAGACGTCAGAACTTTGGACAGGTTTCCAATGCTTTTGTAAGAATTGTTAACGAGGCTACAGGACAGGAGATTCTTCGCTATGATCTTGGCGAGGATTTCTCTATCGAAACTGCAGTTGTATTTGGCGAATTATATAAGAATGGTAATGAGTGGAAATTCAATGCCATCGGAAGCGGTTATCAGGGCGGCTTAGCTGCTTTGTGCAATAGCTATGGTATCGCAGTGGAATAGGAGGAAAACTTATGTCAGTCAGCTTACAGAAAGGACAGAAAGTAAATCTGTCAAAGGATAATGCAGGATTAGCGAAGGTTATTGTCGGACTTGGATGGGATGAAGCGAAACCGTCAGGTGGCGGTGGTGGTGGATTCTTCGCAACGTTGTTTGGCGGCGGCGCTGCTACAACACATCAGGCAATCGATTGCGATGCTTCTGCAATCATGCTGAAGAATGGAAAATTCGTGGACAGAACCGATTTAGTATATTTCGGAAATCTGAAACATAAATCCGGCACAGTAAATCATATGGGAGATAACCTTACCGGAGAGGGAGAAGGAGATGACGAACAGATCGTTATCGACCTGTCAAGAGTTCCGGCTGAATACGATAAGATCGTTATTGTTGTAAATATTTATCAGGCAGTTCAGAGAAAACAGCATTTCGGAATGATTGAAAATGCCTTTATCCGTCTGGTTGATGCCAGAAACAATAAAGAAATGTGCAAATATAATCTGACCGAAAATTATTCAGGAATGACTGCGATGATTTTTGGGGAAATATATAGACATAACGGTGAGTGGAAATTTAATGCGATGGGAAATGGAACAACCGATCCGGGGATTGGAGAACTCTGCCGAAGATTTTCATAATCCTGAGTATTGGAGATAACCATTTATTTACGAATAAGAGGGACTATGCGATAGTTCCTCTTTTGTGAATATCTAACAGTCTTTTATTTCAGAGAGAGATTCTGGTATAAAAGCGTAAGAGTATGAGATATATAAGTCAAAATCCTGTCACTATAGTCAACCTCGCTGGTAGGAATTTGTTCTTATAAGAGATTAAAATGAGGAGGTCATTCAGATATATGAGTGATATGAACAAAGAACAATTAATGTGCGGATTATCCGATTCGCAGGTTAATGAAAGTAAAGCGAAATATGGCACCAATGAGCTTGCCAAGAAGGAAACAGAGTCACTCTGGTCCATGTTTATCGGCGCATTTGATGATATCTGGATCAAAGTTCTGTGTGCGGCACTGGCGCTTAAAGTGATCCTGGCAATTCTTGGAATTTTTGTCCCGGCATTATCTGGCGGAAATGACGTTGTAGAGATCATCAGTATTGTAATCGCAATCGCACTTGCCACCGGATTCAGTACTTTGTCAGAATACAGAAATACTTCAAGAAGTGAAGCACTTCAGGAAGAATACAGTAAAACTTATGCCAAAGTTATGAGAAACGGAAAGCTTGTCAATATTCTTACAAGCGAGATTGTGAAAGGCGACACGATTCTTGTACAGGCGGGAGATAAAGTTCCGGCCGATGGCTTAATATTTGAAGGAAAAATCAAAGTTTCCCAGGCTGCCTTAAACGGTGAGTCAAGAGATGAAAACAAGGCAGCAGTGTCAGATATGGCTGATGCAGAATCCACTGATTATTCCTCAGTAGGAAAAGTTTTCATGGGTTCTGTAGTAACTTCCGGTGAAGGATATATGGTTGCAACAGTCATCGGCGATAACTCAGAATTAGGAAAGATTAATAAAGCACTGACTGATACTGATGAGGAAGAAGAGAGAAAAGATACTTCCAGCCTTAAACTGGAGGGGGTTGCAGCAGGAATCGGTAAATTAGGTGTCTCTGCAGCGGCAATTGCTGGTATCTTACATGTTGTGCTGACTCTTGTAAGAGCGGACGAAGCAATTACAGTTGTTTCAGTTCTTCTTGTTATCGCAGAGGCAGTTATGCTTATGGCATCTATCGTAATCATGGCAGTTCCGGAAGGTCTTCCGATGATGAACAGTCTGGTTCAGTCAATGAATACAGAGTCCATGTATAAGAAGAATATTCTTGTCAGCCATAAAGCAGCATTCTCTGATTCAGCTTATATGAACGTGCTGTTCAGTGATAAAACAGGAACAATCACAGAAGGAAATCTGTCATTGGTTGAGTTTATCACAGGTAAAGGCGATATCATTGATTCTATTCAGAACAAAGAGTTTATTGAGGCAATTACCCTGAATAACCTTGCAAAGGTTTCTGCCGAAGGAAAAGCCATCGGCAGTAACAACATGGACAGAGCGCTGCTTTCTTATGCGCTCAATCATGGATACAATGATTCAGACAACGATCCGGATAAGGTAGAAGACATCAGCGGATTTGATTCAGAGAAGAAATGTGCAACTGTAACACTTAAGAATGGACTTGTTTACTGGAAAGGTGCTACAGAGAACATCATTGAGAAAGTAACACACTATATGCTTCCTGACGGAGAAGAAAAAGAGTTCACAGAAGCAGATAAGAATAAAGTAAAAGAACAGATGCACGCACAGGCGAAGAGAACAATGAAGCTTCTCTCCGTAGCAAAGATCGACGGTGCGAAAACCGTTCTTATGGCTGTTCTGTGTCTGCGTGATAATGTAAGAACAGATGCAATCGAGACAGTTGAGATTCTTAACCATGCAGGAATCCAGGTAGTCATGGTTACCGGTGATGCGGAAGAAACTGCTGTTGCGATTGCAAAAGAAGCGGGAATCCTTATGGATGAGAAGAAGGATGTTGTTCTCACTCATGAGCAGTTAGAGAAGATGTCTGATGAAGAACTTAAGAAAGTTCTTCCAAATCTGAAGGTAGTCAGCAGAGCGAAACCTCTTGATAAGAAGAGACTGGTATCTATGTCACAGCAGCTTGACAATGTCTGTGGTATGACCGGTGACGGTGTCAACGATGCTCCGGCATTGAAACAGGCAGATATCGGTTTTGCAATGGGAGATGGTACAGCAGTTGCGCAGGAGGCTGGAGATGTTGTTATTCTTAACAACAGTCTGACATCTATTAAGGACTGTGTACTTAACAGTAGAACAATGGCTAAATCTGTTGGTAAGTTCCTTATTTTCCAGCTTACTGTAAATATCAGTACACTGTTAATGAACATTATTGCTCCGATACTTGGATGGACAGAGCCGTTCTCCATTGTTCAGATTCTGTGGATCAACCTGATCATGGATACACTGGCAGCGATGGCATTTGGTGGTGAGCCGATTCTGGACAGATACATGAATGAGCAGCCGGCGAAGAGAACTGATAATATCCTGACTTCTTATATTAAATCTGCGATTGGTACGAGTGCTATCTTTATTACTCTGGGATCGATATTGATTCTTGAGAATATAGGTGGTATTACAAGTTTCGTAACACCGGTATCCTGTGCAGATCCGGAGCTTTATGAGAAGACATTTATGTTTGCATTTTTCATCTATGCGATCATCTTTAACAGTCTGAATACGAGATCAGAGAAGTTTAACCTGTTTGAGCACATTAGCGAGAACAAGAACTTCTTACTGGTAATGGGTGCGATTTTTGTGCTTCAGACGATCATCATTGAAATCGGTGGAAAAGTATTCAGCACAACCATGCTTGAGCCTAAGGCTTTATTGGTATCCATGGCACTTGCCATACTGATCATACCGGTGGATCTTATCAGAAAGGCAATCGTTTCAAAGTAAATTAAAAAGTGATATGATTGTGAATGTATGAAGCAGTTATGAAGTTTCATGAATGTGGTGCAGGGAACACTTGTACCACATTCTTTTTGGAGAAAATGGATGAAAAATATTTTGTGCGTTGATATGGATAACACGATTATATATTCATATAAGCATGATATCGGAGAGAAAAAATTAAACGTTGAGTTATATAATGGACGGGAAATCTCATTTATTTCTGAAAGAACCTACTCGTTGTTAAAAGAAGTAAATGACAAGATGCTGATTGTACCAACTTCTACGAGGACGGAAGAACAATACAGACGTATCAATCTGCATATAGGAGCTATACCGTATGCACTTGTCTGCAATGGCGGTGTATTACTTGTGAATGGCGAACGGGACAAAGAATGGTATTACGAATCCTTGAAGATGATCGCGGAAAGCAGACCGCAGCTGGATAAGGCCATCGGTATTCTTGAAGTGGATCCGCGGCGGAAATTTGAAGTAAGATTTATAGATGAGCTTTTTGTTTTTACAAAATGTGAAAAGCCGGATGAAGTGATTAAGGATCTGAACAAAACGCTGAAGACGGAACTGGTGGATGTGTTTCATAATGGAGAAAAAGTATATGTTGTTCCTAAGAAGCTGAATAAAGGGATGGCTGTGAAACGACTTCGGAAAAAAATGAATCCCGGATATATTCTGGCTGCCGGAGACAGTGAGTTTGATGTTTCTATGGTAGAAGAGAGCGACTTTGGATGCGTTCCGGATGGATTTGGGAAGATGTTTCGTTTAAAAGAGGATTTAAAAGAAGACTTAAAAGAAAACGTAATGGAGATGGAAAGCGGAAAATTATTTTCGGAAGCATTACTGGAAAAATGCTTAAAGAAAGAGGCAGAACTGACGTGATGAGTTCTGCCTCTTCTTCTATCCGGATTAGTCCATGCTTACGCGAATTCCCCCCTGGCGTTCTGATGGCTGAATGATAACCGTAACGTTGTCTCCGGCGAGCCATTCAAACTGATAAGATTCGCCGGATGCCTGTCCGATGAAGGTTTTCCAGGATACATCGGCAGTAACACTTGGATCGCAGTGGCCGTTTCCTACCCAGCAGATGACTGCATCAGGATCGACAGAAATGGTATTGTTTTTACCAATATTGCTCAGTACGATTGGGTTGCCGTCTGACAGTACTGCAACATATGCATTCTTGCCGCGTGCAGTGAGTGTTGAAGTAGCAAGTCCTTTCTGGGAGAGAACTCCGACACCGATAAAGCGGACGCTATAATCACAGTCCTGAGTAAATGCCAGAATGTTCTCAGATTCAACAGAAATAGTTTCGCCCTGGGCCAGCTGGTAGATCACAACATGTTGTCCGTAGTTTGCATAATATGTAACGGAATCACCGTTCAGATTGACTTTCATCAATGGAAGGTTTTCACCAGTGACTCTTCGTGCCAGCTGTCCGAACAGGGCCTGCCCGAGATTCTGCTGCGGGCCGAGAAGAACTTTTTCAAACCGGTAATTCTTTGGGCCGGAATTGTCTCCGGCTATAAAAGCTCCTGCTTTTACAAAAAGAACATCATTGCCGGTACAGGTAACTTTCAGAGTTAATTCGTTGATGGTTTCAAATGTTAACATGATAGTCCTCCTTTTAAATAACCTGAACTCCGTATAATTCACAGAGTCCGGCGAGATCTCTGGAAACGCCGTTTCCGATCGCGTTAAATTTCCAGATGCCGTTATGCTGGTATATTTCGCCTATCATCATGGAAGTAACGTTGGAATAGTATTCATCCATTTTGAAACTGACTAATTCAGTGTTTGAAGCATCGGTAATCTGGATATACGCGTCTTTGATCATGCTGAAATTCAGATGCTTTTCCAGGGCTTCATTTATGGTAAGGACAAAAACAATTTTTGAAACGGCTAGGTTTAATTTTACGAAATCTATAGAGATCATTTCACGATTCTGTCCCTGATCGGCAAAAAAGACAGTGCTTCCGTCAGGACTGGATTCCTGTCCATAGAATACAAACCATGAATCACCGATAACCTTTCCGGTATTATTCAGAAGAAATGCGGATACGTCTACATCACAGTCCGGATTTGTAATATTCCATCCAAGATGCGCTTTAATTCCTGTAAGCCGGGATTGAGTTTCAAGTGGTATTTTCTGACCCTTTCGGACTGGGTTCTTAAAGGCAGGAATTCTGATAGTTGGAACAGGTCTGGAATTGAAACTATGATTGCCTGAATTTGTAGGAGCAGTATTTGCAGATCTGGTATTTACCGGACCAGCAGATCTGGAATTGGTATTTGTATAAGCGGCATTTACAGATTGGGTATTAATAGAACCAGTATGCGTGGAGTTGGGATTGGGAGAAGCAGCATTTACAAATTTGGTGTTTATAGAATCAATATTGCGAGATGACAGAGGCTCCTGGATTTTCTTATTGTTAATATTCATAACGGTCTGTCTGTTGACTGCTCCGGATAAGTTTGATGGTACATTGATCATAATGATTGTCCCCTCGATGATAGCAATTATAGCAATTCCCGAAAATACTGTAATTAATCCAACCCATCAGAGCGTGAAGTCCTGCATCAGATATCTTTGTCGTGCGTTAGCACGCCTGCAGATATCTTCCTTGTCCTTCGCACTCTGCTAGACGGTCTTATTTGCATTATTTTCTGGAATTGCTATAGGAATGTTATAGTTACTGTTCACATTAAATAGTTATAATATTTATCAATATTTTACTGTGTTTCGCTGAAAGTGTCAAATAAAATGAAGTACATAAGCCAAGATTGTGAAAGAAACCTGCTGTCCACTTTGTTTTCAATAATAAAAACAAGATTCTTAAGAACAAAGCAGACAGCCAAAGGCTATTTCAGATATTTTTCCAACACCGGAAACTGTACGGGGCCGATTTCGAGGATCCTGCGGTGGAATTCTTTCAGGTCGAAATCATCGCCAAGTTTTTTCTGGCTGGCTGTTTTCAGATCAAGGAAGTTAAGGTATCCCCAGTAGTATTTCAGATAATTCCCGGGGGTTTCAACAATATACTGGTAGATTTCATTTGCAGTGGAGGCGTTGGTGATGCCGAAAGCTTTTAGAAAAGCAGCAGTGCGGGCGGCGTCCCAGCCACGATAGTGGATGCCAATGTCTATCAGCGAGTAGATGCACAGGTTCATACTACGGTTCAGCCATGCCAGACGGACTGCGCTTTTGGCTGCGGCAGAGTTTTTCATAAGGGAGGCAGCATATTCGTAACCGTAGGATTCCACATAAGTGGCCCAGCCTTCCACATAACCGGAAGAAGCGACAAGGTATCTGATGTCAGAGGGATTGCTTCGGGCGAAGGAAACTGTCTGATACAGGTGTCCGGGAAATCCTTCGTGGGCAAGAGTGCCGAAGAGTTCCAGACTGGTAGTGCGGCCGGAATCATTAATGTAAATCACATTTGGCTTCTGGGTGTCAACAGGTGGTGTGAGGTAAAAGGCCGGACTGAGGAAACTTTTCATGGATGGATGGACAGACCGGATCTCGTAGGTCACATCGCTTAATGTGGGAAAATCTTCAGTCATAAGCTTGGGCAGTGCATCCAGCATTTGTTCCGGGGACAGTGTAAGTTCGTTGACGTATCTGGACAGACCAGAAATCAAGTCAGGATCTTTCTGAAGAAGAGAACGGGTCTGCTGATAATCAGAAAGAAGCTGGGAGGACAGGCGCTGTTCGATTCTCTTGACAGGGACGTAGGTTCCGGTCTGGCTTCTGAGCAGATAAATATAGTATTCACGACCGCCCTCAAAAAAAGCCAGTCCCCGGCTGCTTTTCCCGGTTCCGCGAAGTTTCTCCAGACCATTAATCAGCTCCTGATAGGCAGGAATTACTTCTTCGCAGATTAGTTTGTGATGATATGTACAGAGCTTTTTCTGGTCTTTGTCAGTCAGGGCAGGATTAGAGAAGGCTTTTAATTTCTGAGTGAAAATGTCATCCATATAGTTGGAGTCAGGATCAGCAATAAAGGAACGGCATTGCTTCAGAATCCGGTCAAGGGTTGTATTGCTCATGAAAAGACCAGCCTGGGACTTTTGATTTTCAAGTTTCAGGATGCTCTGGAAATATGGTTTTATGGTACTTAGGAGTTTCAGATAATCGGAAATGTCTTCTTTTTTATAGAAAGAATATTCTGCGAGAAGAACCGGGAGCTGTGCCTGCACGCCCAGGCTTGGACCTAGCGGCTCATCCAGAATGCTGTTTTTTCCAAGGGATACCCTGGTGTGGAAGTAGAGAAGGAGCAGATCACAGGTAAGCTGGTTTTCTTTGGAGAGTTTGGAGTAGGCAAAGGATTGCAGTTTTTTTTCATATTTCTGGCAGATGTTGGTTGTTTTGTCTGAGTCTGAGAGGACAGTACCCAGGGTGGCTTCGGGTTTTTTGATTCCTTTTTTGGAGGGATTGGCGAGGGTGTAATGCAGGGTGAGCGTGTTATTGCTTACTTCAGACTGAAATAATTCGTCGGTAAAAGCCTGAAAACGGGAATTTTCTGAAATAAAATGATCGGACAGGCAGCCCAGTCCGATTCCTGTGGCAAAAACCAGGCAGAGGGCAAGGAGTCTTTTGGGGATGCTCTTATAAATACGCATATCCACCTCGGAAGGCGCTTTTTACTATCTTATTGGAAAAGAGGGGTGAGTATGCTATCATATTTGGTAACAACAGATGGAGGTAAGAGGATGTCAGAGATTTATGATATAGCGATTCTGGGAGCAGGTCCTGCGGGAATCAGCGCAGCAATCTATGCTGCCAGAGCGAAGATGAATATTTTATGGCTGGATAAGCAGTTTGCCCAGGGCGGACAGGTACTTAACACTTACGAGGTGGACAACTATCCGGGAATGCCGGGAATCAGTGGGATGGATCTTGGTGAGGCTATGGGAGCACATGCGGCTAAGCTGGGAATTGAACCTGTAAGGGAGAATGTCCTGTCAGTAGAAGATGCCGGAACTGAGAAAATTATCCGAACAAAGAAACATGAATACAGAGCGAAAACAGTGATCCTTGCCTGTGGTGCAAGCCATCGCAGACTGAATATTCCTGGCGAAGAAGAACTGTCCGGAATGGGTGTTTCTTACTGCGCTACCTGCGATGGTGCTTTCTTTAAGGATAAGACCGCGGTTGTCGTTGGTGGTGGAAATATGGCAGTAGAGGACGCAATCTTTCTTTCAAGAATCTGTAAGAAAGTTTATCTGCTTCACAGACGGGATGAATTGCGCGCAGACGAGATCCTACAGGAGAGCTTGTCAGCATGTGAGAATGTGGAGATGATATGGAATAGTGTGGCAGTGGAGATTCAGGGTACAGAATGCGTCACAGGACTGAAAATCAGAAATGTCCTGGATGATACAGAATCCGTAATCGATACAGATGGAGTTTTTATTGCTGTAGGAATCCTTCCGAATACAGAAAAATTCAAAGGTCTGGTGAAACTTGACGAAGCCGGATATATTATTGCGGGAGAAGAGGGAATTACGGAAACACCGGGTGTTTTTGCGGCGGGAGATATCCGCACAAAGATGCTGCGACAGGTTGTGACAGCGGTGGCGGATGGCGCGAATGCGGTGATTTCTGCACATAATTATCTGATTCGGCATTAATGTTATACTTCACTCTGATTTTGAGAATTCGTTAACAGAGAGCTTGATTAGTATATCTATTTCATACTTTTTTTATTTGACATAACTTGGAAACTATGCTAATATACACAAATGCGTAACTTGTTGTAACAAAAACGTAACAATTAACGAAGCTTCATTATTCAAGGAATGTAGAGAATGATGTTTGTTACTGGGCACGGAGTGAACAGTAAATGATGTTCGCCAGCTGATATTTGGAAGGTGTTTGTCTGATTCATGGCAATATGAAATATGCCAAATAGAAGCATAGTGAAAGTGTCCCAGAGATTGGAGTGTATATTAACAGGAGTTGACAGGTAAATGAATAATAAAATAAAAGCAATTTTAATGGCAGTAGCTGTAAGTTCTATGGTTCTGACACAAGGAGTGAGTGCGGCACAGTTTGATGACGGTGAGCAGGTGTTTTCTGATGGAACAGACAGCAGCGAAGCAACCGGAAGTGTGAGTGCTCTGGCAAGTGCTCTTGCGAAGCAGACAGAAGAGGAAACTCAGAAGTTTGTAGCGAAGAAAGAGGAAGCAGCCCAGATCCGCGAGGAGAGAAGAATCGAGAAGGCGGAAAATGCATCTGAGAAAGCAGAGCAGGAAAAGGCAGCAGCGTTGGAGAGTATCCGGCAGACAGTTGAGGATGCAAAGAAGAAAGCAGCCGAAGAGGCAGAAGCAAAGCGTGTCGCCAAGAGACAGGCAGTAGTGGATTTTGCACTGCAGTTTGAGGGAAATCCTTATGTATACGGTGGAACAAGCCTTACAAACGGTGCTGACTGTTCTGGTTTTGTAATGTCTGTATTTGCCAACTTTGGCTATAGCCTTCCGCGTGTGGCAGCAGCCCAGTGTGATGCCTCCACTAAGAAAGATATCAGCCAGATTGAGCCAGGAGATCTGGTATTCTATGGAAGCGGAGCTATCGATCATGTAGCGCTTTATATCGGTGATGGAAAGATCATTCATGCCAGCGGTGCTGCTACAGGAATCAAGATTTCCAACTATGATTATGAACAGCCGACAGCGATTGGAACATTCATGGAATAATTGTGATTATGTAAAAGCCTCGTTTAGAGCTTACTCTTATATTTGAGTAACGATAAATGAGGCTTTTTATGTGTCTGTTTAAGTGAACCGGGTAAGTCACCTGCTTCAATTGCAGACAGTAATAAGTAGTGAGTAGAGTCTTTCTTGAATATTTGTTTGTCCACCCATAAGAAGCATAAAACAGAGGATTCGACAAATTGCACAAAGAAAGTCGAAAGGTGGGATAAGTGGATAAAGTCATACACATTCTATCCACATGTATAACCTTTAAAAAATCCCGTAAATTAAAGTTATACACAAAGTTATCCACATTATCCACATTTTATGTGTGTGGAATACTTGATTTACATAACAGAAAAAGAAACGAATGTTTTGTGTAAAATGATAAATCCACATTTTACGACAGAAAAAATCAAAAATCTATTGACTTTTTTATATTCTAAAAATCATATAATATTGCACGCAAAAGACAAAATAAAGGATTATATATAAAAATAATCAGAATATTCAAAAAGGTATTGTGCAGATAGACACAACAGAATATAAAAAGAGAATCCGAGTGTGTAAAAGATGAAATTTCCACATAGGAGAGACAGATGTGGATGACAGATACACAAAACAAATAATGATGGGGATAACTTTTTAAATAGTTTTCCACATGTAAAAAGCAGCCAGATGGGTTCAGAATTTTTGGATTCCGGACATACATCTGGCTGTTTTTAATTACTTTATATTTATTTTTGCTTCATTCGCTTGATGACTTTCAATCTGGTGAATTCCTCACGCTCTTTTTCTTCCAGTGCATTCTGGATATCCTTGGTCAGTGCCTCGTACTTCGGAATTGTGATATTCTTCAGTGCGTTGGCACGTTTCTGCGTCTTTTTGATGTTGGCTGCGAGACGGATGGCTGCGTTTTCCACCATAGAGAGGCGGATGGACAGCTCTTTTACCTTCTCGAATGCAGCCTTGGCTTCGTCCAGGGACATCTTTGTGCTGTAGTAAGCGTAGGTTGGGGTATTGCTGGTTTTGTCATATTCCACAAGAGGAATCTCCGTACCCATAACGCTTCGGGTTTTGATACGGATGGAATTCTCTATAGGAACGGTACAGGCAATCTGCTGGACAAAGGCAATGCCGATTTCCATATTTGCCTTCTGGAGCGCAGCGTAAGCGGCGCGGAAAGTGACATCAATCTGCGTCTGGATATCCTTTGCCTGATCAATCAGATCCATCATCTCGCGGATCAGGATGTTACGCTTCTTGTCCATCAGTTCATAACCCTGACGGGAAAGTTTCAGCGAGTTTTTTGCAAGTATCAGGTTTCCCTTGGTGGGAAAGGTATTCGGATCCATTCAATCACCTCGCTTCTTTTAGCGTACTGTTTCGTGATAGTATTTATCGAGGATCTTCGTATCGATTCGGTCAAGTTCTTCCTTCGGAAGAAGTCCCAGAAGCTCCCAGCCTTTATCAAGAGTCTCGGTGATGCTTCGGTTCTCCGTCTCTGACTGACCGACGAATTCATTTTCAAAAGCCTTACCAAATACCAGATATCGTTTATCCAGTGGAGAGAGCTCATCCTCACCGATAACAGAAGCAAGGGCTCTGGCATCTCCAACCTTTGCATAACAGGAGAAAAGCTGGTTTGCTACGTCCTGGTGGTCGGCTCGGGTGTAGCCTTCACCGATACCATCTTTCATCAGACGGGAAAGGGATGGCAGTACGTTGATCGGCGGGTAGATTGCCTGTCCATGAAGCTGTCTGTCCAGAACGATCTGGCCCTCGGTGATATAACCGGTAAGGTCAGGGATTGGATGAGTGATATCATCGTTAGGCATGGTCAGGATTGGAATCTGAGTTACAGAACCTGGTTTGCCTTTGACGATACCGGCGCGCTCGTACAGGGTTGCAAGTTCACTGTACAGATAGCCCGGGTAACCTTTACGGGACGGAATCTCACCTTTTGAGGATGATACTTCTCGCATGGCCTCGCAGAAAGAAGTGATATCTGTCAGAATGACCAGGATGTGCATTCCTTTTTCAAAAGCAAGATACTCTGCGGCGGTGAGGGCAATCTTCGGTGTAAGAAGACGCTCAACAACCGGATCGTTTGCCAGGTTCAGGAACATGACTACGTGGTCTGCAGCTCCGCTTTCCTCGAAGGTACGGCGGAAAAATTCTGCGACATCATATTTGACACCCATTGCTGCGAAAACAATGGCAAATTTTTCATCAGAGCCTTCTCCCAGGGATGCCTGCTGTACGATCTGTGCAGCCAGCTTATCGTGTGGAAGACCATTTCCGGAAAAAATCGGAAGCTTCTGACCACGGATCAGCGTGGTCAGTCCGTCAATCGCGGAGATACCGGTGTTGATATAGTTTCGTGGGTATTCGCGGGCTACCGGGTTCAGTGGAAGTCCGTTGATGTTTAATTTGACTTCCGGGGTGATGTCGCCCAGTCCGTCGATTGGCTGGCCGATACCATTGAAGGTTCGTCCCAGGATCTCCGGGGAAAGTCCGATCTCCATTGGGTGTCCGGTCAGTCTTGTGTGGGTATTGCTTAAGGACATGCTGTCTGTTCCCTCGAAAACCTGGATTACAGCTTTGTCCTCGTAAATCTCAATAATACGGCCGATCTTGCGAGTCCCGTCATCCATGTGAAATTCTACGATTTCCTCATAGGAGGCATTTTTGACGCCTTCCAGGACCACCAGAGGTCCGTTTATTTCGCTTAAGCCTAAATATTCAATTGCCATAAACTTCTCCTCTCCCGGCATCAGCCGTTTCTCTTCATAATGTCGTCGTAGAAAGTGTCGATATCCTGTTTATACTGGTCAAATTTCTCAAGCTGATTATTTGCTACATCATATTTAATGGAAATGATTTTTTCAAAAATATTGTTGCCTTCTTTGAGTATGGAAACAGGCATTCCGCGGTTGATCAGCGCGCGGCATTTTTCATAAAGATAGAGAATCGTTTCCATCATCTTAAATTGTTTTTCCATAGGTACGCAGGTGTCTTCTGCGTGGAAAGCATTCTGCTGGAGGAATCCCAGACGGATGACTCTGGCGATTTCCAGTGTCAGTTTCTGGTCATCAGGAAGAACGTCACTACCTATCAGTTTAACGATCTCCATCAGGGAACTTTCCTGATTCAGAATCGCCATCAGCTGGTTTCTGTCTGCCACAAATTTCGGGGAAACATGTTCTCTGTACCATGGTGTCAGGTCTTCCAGATATTCACTGTAGCTGGTCAGCCAGTGGATCGCAGGGAAGTGACGGGCATAGGCAAGAGATTTGTCCAGCCCCCAGAAGCAGCGGACGAAACGCTTGGTGTTCTGTGTGACAGGCTCTGAGAAGTCACCACCCTGAGGGGAAACAGCTCCGATAATGGAGACAGAGCCTTCCGTTCCATTTAAGTTCTGCATCATTCCCGCACGCTCATAGAATGCGGACAGCTTGGATGCCAGATATGCAGGGAAACCTTCCTCGGCAGGCATTTCCTCCAGACGTCCAGACAGCTCTCGAAGTGCCTCAGCCCAACGGGAAGTGGAGTCTGCCATGATGGCTACGTCGTACCCCATGTCGCGGTAATATTCCGCGAGGGTAACACCTGTATAAATAGAAGCTTCACGTGCCGCAACCGGCATGTTTGAAGTATTGGCAATCAGTGTGGTTCTGTCCATCATCAGGTTTCCGGATTTCGGGTCGATCAGTTTGCTGAAATCTTCCAGAACCTGAGTCATCTCATTACCACGCTCTCCGCAGCCAATGTAGATGATGATATCTGCGTCAGACCACTTGGCAATCTGATGCTGTGTCATTGTTTTACCGGTACCGAAACCTCCCGGAACAGCGGCTGTACCGCCTTTTGCAATCGGGAAGAGGGTGTCCAGGATACGCTGGCCTGTGACAAGCGGAACGCTTGCAGGGAAACGTTTGTGTGTTGGTCTTGGGATACGGATCGGCCATTTCTGCGCAAGTGCCAGATCTCTGGTAGTGCCGTCTGCGAACTGAATGGTTACGATTGGTTCCAGAATGGTGTATTCTCCGTCAGGAACCGCATGGATAACTGTGGCTTCTGTGAGATTCGGAGGCACCATGGATTTATGAAGGATAGAATCGGTTTCCTGGGTTTCTGCGATGATAGAACCAGGTCCTACGACATCTCCTTCTTTTACTGTGATGTGTGTTTTCCATTTTTTTTCTGTGTCAAGGGCGTCTACACTGACACCTCGGGAAATATATTTGCCTGAAGCTTTGGCAATTTCTTCCAGGGGACGCTGGATACCGTCAAAGATGTTGTGAATGATTCCAGGTCCGAGAAGTACGGAGATTGCATCTCCTGTACCTGTAACTGTATCTCCTGGTTTGAGTCCTGTAGTTTCCTCAAAAACCTGTACGGTGGTCATGCCTTTTTTCAGGCCAATGATCTCACCTACCAGATGTTCCGGACCTACATAAACCATCTCGGAGATTTTAAATCCATTGTCGCCCTTCAGATAAATGACGGGGCCATTGACACCGTAGATAATACCTGTATTACTCATGTTCTGGTCCTCCGTCAAACTTGAATTCTTTGTATGCTGCCTCGAAATTTCCAGCAAAAGAGTGATCGATCAGGATGTTCTTGTGAGGAATCGTGGCGCGGATACCGCCAAGGAAAGAGTCTTTGGCGAGCTGGATGGATGCGCCTGTGCGCTGTTGAAGCTTCTCTGAAAGTGCGCTGTCTTCCGGGGAAAGATAGATGGAGATTTCATCGTTTTCGGCGAAGTCCAGAGCCTCTTTGATCTTTTCACTGAGATAATCTTCATATTCCGAAGTTTTGGTGAAGGATTTGAGAAGTTCTTTTACCTCAGAGAAGATTTTCTCTTTTAAATCATTCTGTTTCTTGGTCCAGTCGCGTTTGATCGTGAGCTGTTCTGCGGAAAGCGCCTTGTTTACTTCACGTCTTGCATTAGCGGTTTCTGCTTTGATCTGTGCCTGGGCATTTTCCTCACTGAGGGCCTTGCGCTCTTCTGTCATTTTTTCCAGAGTCTGTCTGTGCTCTTCAAGAATGGCGGCAGCTTTTGCGCGGGCATCTTCAACAGTGATATCATAAAAATGGCTGAGTTTTTCATCAATTGTCATGTTAACACCTGCCTATAGTTTTAGTCCAATCGCCTCATTTACATATGAGGTAATAAAATCCGGTTTGCGTCCAGTACCGTGCCTGTCGGGGATTTCGATGATCAGAGGGGTCTTGTGATGAAGCTTTACATCATCAATAATTTCAGGAAACTCCCGGCCGAATTTCTCGGTCAGGAGTATGATTCCGATTTCTTTATTGGAGATGGCTTTCTGCAAAGCATCTTTTAATTCATCATGTGTGTGAACAACTACACCCTCTACACCTGCCAGTCTCATCCCTGTGTAGGTATCGATATTGTCGCTGATCAAAAACATCTGCATCTTATAACTGTCCCAGGATCATGAAGGAGATGATCAGTCCGTAAAGGGCAACACCTTCTGCAAGACCTACGAAGATAAGGGATTTACCAAGGATACTCTGATCCTCGCTGATAGCGCCTAAAGCTGCGCTTGCCGCACTGGCAACGGCAATACCACCACCGATACAGGAAAGACCGGTTACAAGGGCTGCTGCGATGTAGCCCATACCTGTTGCAAGACCTGCCTCAGAACCGGCAGCAGCCTGTACAGAAGAAGCACCTGTGAACATTACGGCGATGGCGATGAGCATTGTGCCAAAGAAGAAGAATGCGTTTACGCCGATGGCTGTTTTGTAACGACCGCGGTTTTTCTCGCCAATGAGATAGTATCCAAATGGAAGGATGATGCTGAGTACCAATGCGATTGCTAAAATAATCTGTGCTATTGTTGTCATAATTAAATCTCCTCTTGGTTTTATTTTAACCGAATAAACTGCGAAGCAGTTATTCGGTTATGAGCAAGTAGCGAAGCGGATTGCGAATATCCGCTTGACTGAAAAGTATTATACGTTTTGATATTTTTTCTTTGTTTATTTTACGGAGCGGAATGGCTCAAATTTACGTCCCGTACCTTTGTAGAAACGGCTGAACATTTCGTAATATTCCAGACGAAGTACCTGGATACCTACGATCAGACCTTCCATACCGCATACAAAAAGGTTTCCAAGGACTACCACTACCCAGTTAAGATTTCCGCTTTCCGCACCTGCGAGCATGAGGACAACTTCCATCATAGCTGCATGGCTGACTGCGAAAGCTCCGATACGGACAAAGGAAAGGGTATTGGAGAAGTAGCTTAACAGGACTTCAAACATTTCAAAAAGTCCCTGTACAATGAACATTCCTTTTTCCTTCGGCATAACTTCTGATTTCTTCTCGATAAGGGCTGTGAGAGGCTCTTTCAGGAAAATCAGGATTAGCGGCACACCAAACATGATAAACAGTACGATTCCTCCCGGAAGTGTATGACCGGTCAGGATCAGTGCGATGGAAACAACTGCGGATCCGTAGAATACCAGACCTGCTACGGAGTTTGTATCGAACCAGATATGCTCGATATCTCCGGCTTTCCATGCGTTTAAGATGTTAAATACCATACATAAAAGGATGATTCCCATACCAAAACCAATGGCAATGATAAATACAGTATTCAGTTTTCCGATAAACGGAACAGACATCATATTGTTCATCGGATGCAGCCACAAGGCAGGTATCACATCTTCAAATCCGAAGATACTTCCGAACATAAATCCGAAGAATGTGGAGAATACACCTGCGCAGCTGATGATACCTGCTAGTGTGATATGTTTAAATTTATAAAGCAGGAAACCGCCGATAAAGAGCAACAATCCCTGTCCGACATCACCGAACATTGCACCGAAGATAAAGGAATAGGTCAGTGCCACAAACCATGTCGGATCCATCTCATTGTAGGCTGGAAGGCCATACATTTTGATATACATTTCAAAAGGTTTGAACAGCTTCGGATTCTTTAATTTGGTCGGCGGCTGCTGGTGCACGCCAGGTTTCAGATGCTCGTCTTCTTCACCATCAATAATGCAGAAGATACGGCTGTCATCCTTGATATCTGCCTGGAAAGAATGTGCATCTTTCTCAGTCATCCATCCACATAAAATATAGAAGACATCCTTATCCCCATGGGTACATGCTGCAAGTCTGCGCACATCAAAGTTGCCGGAAAGCTGTGCGATCGCGTTGCGGGATGCTGCGATATCTTCTTTGTTCTGCTGGAGAAAATCAGCTTTTTTCTGGTTCGCAGACTCCAGTCTGGCAGCTACATCACTGCGTTTTTTGGTGAGTTCTTCGAATGCTGATTTGGCAGTCCCTTCATAAGTATCCGGCATATAAATCCGCTCAAAATGCATGGAAGAGTAGACGGCTTTGACCTTCTGTGCTTCATGTTCCGGCACGAAATATACACCCCAGATATACTGGTCATCTTCGTCACATTTGATAAAGATTGTGTCCAGATTCTCATAAATATACTTCTCAAATTTCTGATAATATTCCTTCTCAATTCTTCCGAAACGGAAGTGGATGAACTGGAATTTCAGGATTGAGGAGAGGTTGTAATTGATGTTTCTGAATGGTCTGATCACTCGCAAAGATTCATCAAGTGCTGCAAGCTGACTCTCCAGATCCGCGCGGGTATTGTTCAGTTCCTGGTAATCGGACTGAAGCCGGCGGATGGTATTTAATGCCTCTTCCGTATTCATTGATCGGGCGGAAATCTGCTTTGTATCCGTCAGCTCCTCATAAAAGCTGTTAGCAGTAGTGAGTGCTTCTTTATATGGATTAATCTCCATAAAGGGAGAAAGACTCTCCACTGCAGTCAGCTCGGAAAGGGCATTTTCCAGATGGATTTCGTACTTGCATAGGTAGGTGTTTACCACTCTGTCAATATCGGTTTTAGGACCGGTAATGCTCAGAAACTTCATTTTCTCAATCATAAATTCACCTCCTGGTTAGTTGTATTTAATACAGTTTACATAATATGGATATATAACTTGTATGAAATCTGCTGTATTATTCTATAGTTTTTATAGTCTGCAAAAAATATTATGTGCAGATTATAAAACTTGTGGATATCAGCTCATGAGTTATGTCAGTTATTACATATATAACGCATGGCTTCATCATGCTGTACGCCATAACGGACGCATTCAATAGCAATAGTCAGGCGGTTTACTTCATGTTCCTTATGATATAGGTAGGAATAGATCACTGCCACAGAATAGGGATTCCTGTGCGCTTCTTTTTCCAGGATACTGCGGAGGATATAGTTGTAAAATTCCTCCAGATTGGCAACAGTAAGCTGCCCATATCTGGTGCCGTACCATGTTTTCTGGAAAATCCTTCTGGCATCTTCCGGTGTCGGAGCTTCTACCAGAGCGGTGAGCTCTTCTTTCTTTAATTTATAATTCATAGGGATCAGAAGCGCATAAATACTTGCCGGATCCATGTTGAAATATCGTTTGGAACGCTGGATAAACTGCAGGTTCAGCATATCGAATTTCTCGCCGTAGGTACGGGTGATTTCTTCCAGATCCTTGCCTTTAAACAGCTTCTTGCGTACGTTCCAGATCTGTGTAAAATAGTACAGATCCAGTGCCATACCGTAGTCAAAAAGAAGCGCTGTTTCGTGTTCCTGAATCTTCGAAAGCGGGATATAAAACTCGTTTTCTTTGAGGCAGGAGATCAGTTCTTCCATGGTGGAACAGGCTGTGATCCGGTCTACATCGATGTTGGAATGCAGGCGGAAGAAGTCACGATACGGAGAGACATCAACAGGGTCTGTGTCGCGGTGATCGAAGATATTTGTCATAACTTCTTTCAGCACACGAATCTCATATCGCTTGGAATACAGATCCAGAAACTTACGCTGTTCGAGATTTGCAAAGTGATAGATTCTGGAGAAATTCTGGAAAATAGATTTCTTCAGAAGCTTCTCAATCTGGCCCCGGTGCAGGGTATTTTCATCCAGTGCATCCCATTTGGAAGAATATTCCGGCATTCGTTTCAGATAGGCAGCTACCTGTGTGACATTGGAGAGCTGGAGGATTTCCTCGAACTGCTCCATGGTAGTGAGCCTGCTCTGCATTGCGCGGATTTTCGTGGAAAGTCCGCTGTAGGAGAGTACGCCTCCCATTATTGCTCACTTCCTTTCCTGATATTTTGTATTTGATTACATAGATAAAATTTTCTCAAATAGTTCCCGGGAAAACTGCGTGTGCTGCTGCTCATACTGGGCATCAAGAGAAGAAAAGGTAGCCTCGGTGTCTGCCCGTAACTGCGATAGTCGGGAGTCTTTTTCTTCTTCAAGCTGCTGACGGATCTTCAGAATCTGTTCATTTGTCTGAGATTCCAGCAGATCATCGTAATCTTTACATTTCTTTTCCGCTTCTTCAGAAAGCACTTGCTTTTGGCGGTCGCAGTCTTCCATGATGCGTTGGGCTGTAAGCTCGATTTCAGATAATTTGTTAAGTATCTGCTCCATCTTCAACCTCCTTAGTTGTCAAAATTTTACAAAAAATTCAGATTTACTATGTGCAAAATAGTAATATCTGTTAGATATAATACACCCTTTTGTTGAAAAAAACCATCTAAATTTTCTTTAGAGAGAAAAACTTGTTATTTTTTAAACAAGGCGGGGAAATGGATGTTATTGGGTGAATGGGTGTGGTATAATGACTTATCGCAATTGTTCAGTGCATTCACAGTTACGTTTTATGTATAATTAATTCAGGAGGGATAAAATGGCGGATTTTGTATGTCATGGAGATATTTTATATTCGGAAAGTATAGAGAAACTGAAAGTATTTGAGGACAGCTATCTGGTAGTGCAGGATGGTTTCGTTGAGGGAATTTATGAAACTCTTCCTGAGAAATTTCAGGGAGTGGAGGTAAAAGATTATGGCAGAGGTCTGATCATACCGGCATTCTCTGACCTGCATATTCATGCTTCCCAGTTTGTGCAGCGTGGAGTCGGAATGGACAAGCTGCTTTTTGACTGGCTTAATGATTATACATTTCCGCAGGAAGCCCGTTTCGCATCCATGGATTACGCAAAGAATGTGTATGATCAGGTAGTGACAGAACTGCTCAGACAAGGAACGTTTCATGCGAGTCTTTTTACGACGATTCATTATGATGCGTCAGATTACCTGTTCAGGGCGCTGGCTGATAAGGGAATGTATGCGTATGTGGGTAAAGTGAATATGGACATGAATTCTCCTGAGTATCTGTGTGAGACGACAGAAGAATCCCTGAAAGAGACAGAGCGCTTCCTTGCAGAACATCAGGGAAAAGGAACTGTGCAGCCGATTCTGACACCGAGATTTGCACCGACCTGTTCTGAGCCGTTAATGAAAGGACTGGGCGAACTGGCTGCAAAATATCATTGCGGATTGCAGACTCATCTGGTAGAATCTCAGGCAGAGGTGAAATGGACGTTGGAATTATTTCCAGATTATGGTTCGGATGCAGAGATTTATGAGAGAAATGGACTGCTGGAACATGGACCGTCTATTTTTGCACATTATATTTTTCCATCTCAGGCAGATCTGGATATTATCCGTAAAGCTGGCAGCGTAACAGTGCATTGCCCGGATGCAACTACCAATATTATAGCAGGAATTATGCCGGCGAAAGCATTAAGTGAGAAAGGCGTTCCGATCGCCATGGGCTGTGATATCGGAGGCGGACAGCATGCGGCTGTTTACAGACAGGTTGCAAGAGCAGTACAGCTTTCGAAACTGAAAGAGTTTTATGAACCGGAAGGAAATGGAAGCATAACGTTTGCACAGGCATTTCATATGGCAACCAAGGCTGGCGGAAGCGTATTTGACCGCGCAGGTTCTCTGGAGAAAGGCTATCGGTTTAATGCGCTGGTGCTTGACGGACTGGAGGATGAAGGCTTTACCCTGAGTCCGGAGGAAAGAGCGGAGAGATTCTGCTATGCGGGAGATGACAGGAATATAATAGGAAGATTTATTGATGGCAAGGAGATAATTTTGCCGTAATATCAAAGAAAATAGAGATGGAATTGCTATAGTTTATATTGTCTGATATAAAGAGACAGAGGGTGGACGATTAACGTTTTACTAATAAAATATATAAGGAGAGACTATGAGATTAAGAAATATCCCTGGGGCACAGGATGCGATTCTGGAGAGCCCTTATGTGGTGCAGGAGCCACAGACAAAGAAAGGACACTGGGCGGAGGTTTTTGCGAAAAAGCAGTCGCTTCATATAGAAGTAGGAATGGGAAAAGGACGCTTTCTGATGGACCTGGCGCGTCTTCATCCGGAGATCAATTATGTGGGAATCGAGATGTATGACAGTGTACTTCTGCGTGCGCTGCAGAAGAGAGAAGAGCTGGAGCAGAACGGAGAGGTTTATTCCAATTTATTCTTTATGAGAGTAGATGCCAGACTTCTGCCGGATATTTTTGAAAAGGGAGAGGTGGATAAAATTTATCTGAACTTTTCCGATCCATGGCCAAAAGCACGCCATGCAAAACGCCGTCTGACATCAAGAGAATTCCTGGCGCGTTACGACCAGATTCTGGTGCAGGACGGAAAGGTGGAATTTAAGACAGATAACAGGGACCTGTTTGAGTTTTCACTGGAAGAAGTGAAAGAGGCAGGCTGGAATCTGGAAAACTATACCTTTGATCTGCATCATAATGAAGAGATGGTGCAGGGGAATGTGATGACGGAGTATGAGGAGAAATTTTCCTCTATGGGGAATCCGATTTGTAAGATGGTGATTTCAAGGGGATAATTTTTGCTATGTTTCAGCCTGGTGTAGAGATGTGTAGTGAAAACAGATTGTGGATATCTGTCTGAAGTCTTAGTGTTTCGCTGGATAGCTAATGGATAGGAATACAATATTTTACAGATGTAGTATTTCTGTGACTGGAATATGAAGCCTGCGTTGCATAATATAGTGTAAGAAAATCCAAGGGGCGCTTCGCGCCCCGAAGGAGTCTGCCTATGAAACGAAAAAGTTCCTTCCATAATAAGATGGTACAGTTTGGATATGAGCATAAAAAATTTGACAATACTTTCAGCCAGGTGCGAAAGTCAGCAGAAGAGGTCAATAAGATGCTAAATAAGATGTCTAAAAAGGATGAAAAAAAGGAAAAATAAAAGAAATGGAAAATTTTCTAAATTTTTTTTAAAATACCTATTGACATTTTATCTCACATTATATATAATATCACTTGCGTTGAGGAGTTAACAAAACATCAACACAAAGAAAACAAAAGAATATGCGCCTTTAGCTCAGTTGGTAGAGCACCTGACTCTTAATCAGGGTGTCCAGGGTTCGAACCCCTGAAGGCGCACTAAGAACACTGTTTTTGCGGACAAAGCGATTGCCGCGGGGACGGTGTTTTTTATGTTTTACGGGAAAGTGAAAAATAAAGGTGTCTGGGAAATAGATAGAAATGAAGTATTTACGCCCCTATGGAGAAAGTTCCACAGGGGCGTAAAAGTATTTTATGCTATTGATACCTCTTAAAGAACACAGGATCAAGCTGGTAAATATCTTCATGCAGGAGAGAAGACTGCTGTGCAAGATGCAGATAAACTCTGGTTACCTTATAATCCGTATGTCCAAGAAGCAGGCGGAGCATCTCGATGTTACCGCCGCCTTTAATATATGACGTTGCAAAAGTATGCCGACAAAGATGGGGATGAAGCCGATCTATGCCGGATTTCTTTTTTATCCGGGCAAAGAGCTGCTTGATTACATTGGAGTTGATTGCTTCCTGCTGTCTCATTTGTAAGAATACATAAGACATTGGGGAAAGGGCTGTATACTTGCGATGGATCACACAATACTTCATCAGGTTTACTTTTAGCCGGGGGCAGAGAATCACAAGTCTTGTCTTAGATCCCTTGGATTTATATACCTGGATGATATTTTTATCAAACATAAGATCACAGAACCGCAGGTTGATCACTTCGGATGAACGCAGTCCGGCATCCAGCATCAGATGAACAATACACCAGTTTCTCAATCCAAACTCAGTTTTAAGGTTAAACAGCTTGTCGATCTGCTGAACTTCTGACTGATAAAGCGGTATGATCTCGCCAGAGTCATCTTTGGGAAGCTTCACCTTGTAAGTAAAGTCATCACAGTATTCATTATCTTTGCAGAAATTGGCAAATACCTTGATTGACCTGGCATATGTCCGGATGCTGGTAGACGAAAGCAGCTCCTGGGACGGTTCCAGGAAAGGATGGTTCTGGAACTTCGGACGTTTCCGCAGATAACAGATATAATTCCGGAAGAGTTCCCTTGTAACTTCATCACAGCCAATCTCAGAAACAGGCCTGTTAAAACATTCTGACACATATGTAAAAAAGCCTGTTAAGTTTTCTCGATAGTAAATTAAAGTCTTATCAGCACAGGAAGTCTCCCGATCAGCCATGAAGATCTGATAAGCCTGATCTAATGATATACTCATAAGTACCTCCTTTGTATCTCATTTTTTTCTGCAGATGCAGCTGATCAGAACGCTGCAGCATGATTTTTGAGATACATGATTATAATTGTATTTTTTAGATGCTTATGGTATTATGTCCGTAGATACTTCACCAGTATTGATATTGACTATCTGATACTCATAAGTAACACTACTTACATAAGTGTCCGCCAGTTCACTGCTATTGAATTGGCGGGCTTTTTTCTGTTTGTAGCGGTTCGCATCATGAATATCATTATCATTCAGCTGGCAAAGTGCTTCAACACAATCCTGCACCACGTTATCATTATTAATTCCTCTGGTATAGATACCGAGAGTTACAGCAGCATTAATTACACGCTTTTTCATTATGTCACTGTTGAGCTGCCTGCAGTACTGCCGGATCAGCTTCACGTCTTTTGGTCTGACATTTACATCTATCATCCTGCAGCTCCGGAGAGCAGACCAGAAAGCACACAGATCACGTCTTGATTTATTGGAATCCCCTTCCGGTTTGACCAGGCGGAACACATAAAAGGTCAGATAGTCGGCTATGATCTTCCGGTTATCCAGGTAATCATAAATCCTTTTGGACGTTTCCCTTGCACTGTTATCCCGGAACGGTACCAGTTCATAAGTCTTGGTATGCTTTCTCATTGTCTGGTATTCCACGTTCATGATCAGGTTGATCTTCGGTGTCAATGTATCTGCAAGTTTATGCAGCGTATCCGGGGACATGGTAACCTTGCCTTCCACAACATCCCTGCACTGTTCCCGGAGTTCCGGATCAGAACCATATTCACTGTAATATTTCAGTCTGGCAGTATCCAGATATTGCCAGGAATGCTTTTTATAACATTCTTCATAACAGAACAGGTCATAGCGGTTGATCAGACCATTGAACAGCCATACCTTGAAGAACCATGGTTTATAATTCTTTTCAATGACCTCTTTACTTTTCAGGTAGATACGGATAAATACCTTGTCAGAACGTTTTCCCATTGATACATAATCAATCTCATATCCTTCTGATCCGACTTTTGCGGTATGTATCAGGGCATCCTTGAAGCGATCCACCCTCATCTTGTAGAAGCTCTCCGGTGAAAAGAACTTTTCCGGATTACTTAAGTAGTTGCTGTGCCAGCAGTAGTCAATCCTGTTTTCCTGGCAGTATGCGATATGCAAGCCGAAGTAATCACAGATCTGTTTCACATATTCATAAGAGCGTTCAAAGGCTTCATGAACTCCGTACATCCACAACATATAAGATCGGAGTTGTACAACGATCTCAGACGTAACTGAGAAACCACCATCAGAACCATGAGGAACAGAAGGAGCAATGAAAATATCAAACCATTCCGGGCATTCAAGACGAATACTGAAAAAACCAGCGTAAGAGCCAGCGCACAGATTAAGGCTGCGGTCAAACCCAGGAAAGAAGATCTGTACAAGTTGTCCATACCTGGAGTCAAGGATTGACTTCTTCTGTTCAAAAAATTTACGAAACCTGAGAACGGAATCATCAGATGAGTCATTTGTAAAGTCCTCCACTAATTTTACAGAATAATAAAAGGTATCAATGTTATGCAGGAATTTCTTTTGTTTGAAGTCAAACCAGTATTTTTGGTTTTCAGAGTCAAATTCCTGGTATATTTTTGTGTGTTGGATTTCTCTTTTTTGTATCAATTTCGCACCTCACTTTACTTTGCTAAAGTTTTTCGGGAGAAGGCAGTTTCCCGAAATTTTAAAATTGCCATTTTCGCCAGTATTTACAAGGGTTTCGCATGAATTTTGTATGTATTTTCAGACCACGTATTACAGGCCCGTGGCAGGGGCAGTAACGGAACTCCGTCAGCGCTGCCGCGCGGTCAGACGGGTCCCCCCAACCCCCGTCTTCCCACACAGCAGGGCTGACGGAGTTTCTGGACAGCCGCAGGCTTTGAGACTGCCAGACGTTTCCTGAAATGTATCTCAAAATTTCTGCAGCAAGCCTGGCAGATCCGGAGGAAATGAGATACATCACTCCGGGGCATCCAGCATCAGGTAAGTATCATATAGCGAGTAATATTTCCGCTTGCACTTGAAAAATTCACTGCTTACCTTCTCCTTCATCGGGTACCAGATCTTTACACTAATAAAAAGCTTCGGAGACAGCATGACTGCACAGAGGAACATTCCACGCAGACCAAAGTTACTTACCTTCCTGTGAATGTATTCATACTCGATCAGGCTCCGGATCTGGCGGTCGATCATCCGGTCAAACTGGGCGACCAGGATAATATCATAACCATAATGTCTATGCAGCGTAAAAAATGACAGCCACTTATCACGTCCGGACTTGCTCCAGTCCCTGGCATTGAACATCAGCTGACACTCATCAATGACCAGAAGCAGGGAACCCTCTTTTACTTTTTTACCCTGGAAATGTTTCTGGGAGAACTCGATCAGGAACTCAGGAGTAATCTCAAGGTTACTCTTGTAACAAAATAGATCACGCTTTTTCTTAGGAATACGGTTTAAGTTAATGGGAAAGTTACACACAGTCGGGCGACCAGCACGAAGCAGATGATACAATCTTTCTGCTACGTGCAGGCTCTTCCCTGATCCGGGAGTCCCGGAGTATAAGAAAATCATACGATCACCTCAATCACTCAATCAGTTTAATCCAACGGGCTAACACACTATACAGATAAAAAAGTGCGATAGCAGCAAGCCAGGCTGTCCCGATCTTGAGGCAAGTCCCCACCGGGACAAAATAGTTCAGATAGCCAAGATAGGGAAGCTGGGACAGGTTATCAATGGCATCCGCAAAGGGAGAGAGCGGAAGCAGGGACAGGATCACGGACAACAGCTTGTCCAGGATCTCTTTCATAAACTTAATCATAAAATCATCACCCCTTAATCATCTGTTGTCGGGTTATCATCAGCAATCCGATTATAAAAAAAATGATCTCGAAGATCCGGAAGATCTTGATCACAGGTTCATAGTCTGACATATCAAGCTTGAACACATGATGATAATCAAGGATCTTCTTACCAGTCCAGGGATTTTCTAATTCCAGGTCAAATGGAAACTCAAATACCGGAGCTTCCGGCTCTGCTTCAAATGCCTGGATCAGATGAACCAGATCAAAGGGGATACAGAACGGGAAAACAAGCCGAAGATCTGCTTTATAATCATCTGGATTTACATCAGTGTTTGTATCATCTGGCTTTGGAGTCACTTCAGGATTAGGATCAGGATTAGGATTAGGGTTAGGATTGGGGTCAGGATTAGGATTAGGAACTACAGTTGGCTGCGGTTGCGGATTTTGTTTTAATTGATCAATTAATTCTTGAACAGAGTTCGGTGACTGCTGCGGATTTGTCTTTAACTTATTAGCAAGATCTGTTAATTGAGCAATAGAAGGAATCTGTAAAGGCTGCGGAGCTTGCTGAGGGTATTTCAGCTTACCATTATTTTTATAAGTGTCCTGCAGATCTGGATGAACCCAGATGTTTTCTTTTTTATACTTATCGGCGTTAGCACGAACCTTTTTAGACCATTCAAGTCCCTCTCTATAATCTTGAAAACGAGGAATATTAGTAGCGCCTATGTTCACATAACCACCTGAACGATATTCATCCTTATAATATGTACTATACAATCTCCATCCTTTATTATCATCATTAAAGTAATACTCTGATCCTGCCGTATAATACCATCCAGAGTCAATTACATAAAAAGAACCTTCTTTAAATTTTATCAACTGACCATAATCCGGTCTATAATGATAATACGCAAAACCAGTCTGTGAAAAATAATTAAGCAAATCCTCATCCATTTCCAGGCCATCAGAATCCATTCTTCCTAATGACTTATTCCAAAGACTAGAAACCGCTTTACTCATACATTCCCAAACTCCGGCACCAGCTGCAGCTCCGAGAACAATTTTTCCGGTATTCTTCATATTCTGTATTACTTCTTTAAAACTGGGGATATCTGAACCAGTAACACCAGGTGTTGGAGTCGGTCCAGAACCACCACCACCTTTTTTTCGTTCTTCCTCATATGCAGCTTCCATATATTCAGCCCAATGAGCAGCCTGTGTTTCTCTCCAATATTCATCCTGGGCAGTTTTGGGATCTTCTGTTAATGTTGAAACCATTTCAGTTGTAAAAACTGAGATACCAAAAGAAAGCAAAATACCCTCAATAACTTCCAATGCCGTATAACCTGCCACAATTTCCGCAGCCTGAGCTGTCTGGTATGATCCAAAGATTCCAATCACCAGCATATTAACAGCCAATATCACAGCCACAAGTCTTTTCTTTATCCTTTTCAAGTTTCCCCCTTTCCTGTATCTCGTTTCTTTGCTGCAGTAATCCGGATCCGGCTCATGCTGCGTTATTTATGAGATACATTTACATAAAAAAGGTGAGGAAGGTGTCTCCCTCCCTCACCTTACACCAGTAAGTAATCCGTTCTGAAAACCGTCAGGCTTTATTTGCAACTTTCTTAAATGCTTTGATACCAAATCCAACAAGGAGAAGAGCTCCCATGATCGGAAGTGCGATCGGAAGGATCTTTCCGACAAGGCTTGTCATAGAACTTCCAACGCTGGTAAAGGATGTTGTCAGTGCTGTCTCAACAGAAGAAAGACCAGTACCAGCTTCAGCTGCAAATGCAGGAACAGCAGTAGCAACTGCAAGAGCTCCGCCCATTAATGCAGGGGCAATTTTCTTTTTCAGATTCATGAATTTCATAGTAAAAAACCACCTTTCCTTAAACTTTTTTAAATATGTGAACAATCCCAAGATATACGAACCCTATTATCATGAAGATGGCGCCGCTCAGGGCTCCGATCGGGATTGATTTCACCGCTATCATGTTGTAATCCTCAACAGCAAGCGTTAAGCTTTCTGTCTGCTGGGGAGTTTCCGAGACTTTTGATTCACCGTCTGTTATCTCAATAGTGTCCTCTGTCTCTTCTTCCGGAGTTGTTAATAATTCTTCTTCCATCATGTTCTCCTATGGTCGGATATAAGAAGCAAGTATATGTAACAGGAGAACCCCGATAATCACCCCGAGCATACACATCATAGAAGGCATAGCATTCTGGATATTCTTCATATCCTGTTCAAGCTTCTTATTTTCCCTGACCAGAGTCTCCATTAATTCCTGCTGCTTTTCATTCTGTTGGATCAGCTGTTCAAGTAATGCAGTATAGTCTACTGTACCAGCGTCCGGAACTTCTTCCACTCCCTGACCAGGTTCCTGCCCTGCAGTATCAGGGGAACTGCCAGAAGTGTCAGTTTGATCAGCCACAGTGCCCTGCTGATCCGGTACTGGTACCGGTGTAGCAGCCGGCTGTACTGCCGGGGCTGGTGCAACAGGTTCCGGAACTGTTCCCTGATCCTGTTCAAAAACAGAACCGTCTGTGAATATATCCGCCATGCCATTCAGTCACCTTCCTATTTCTTTTCAGGCTGTTCCGGCAGGATCTGTACACGGCTGCAGAAATCAAGATCTTCCACAGTCAGAACAGGTTTGCCGTCACTTCCGATCTTCATCCCCATTGTTGCATCATAGATACCAGGTACAAATGTGATCTTCTGTCTCATGGATGGGTCAAGGGAACATTTCGCCCTCTGCTGTCCAACAGGTCCGCCTGTAGCATCCACCCGGGAGATCATCTGCTCACCGTTTTCACCGTACATGAAATAGTTCAGTGTCATGCCTGACTGTCCGTTATCCATTTTCCAGACACCTGCATAAGTTACTAAAATCTTCATTTTGTTCATAATCATGAACCTCCTTTAAAAAATTCTGCCAGACCTGTATAAGAGCAGGAAAGGCATTGGTTAATATGTAATCCCTCAATGGGGCTGTTACCGTCCCCGGAAGTCCGGGGGAAAGAGATAGTTAATGTTTAAATGTATGTAAACCCTCCGCAGCGTTACGCCGCACAAGGGAGGAGGGTAAAGATAATTGTCTGTCCCTGGTATGCAGGAGAGTCCCGACAGATTGAAGTAAAAAGCCGGATTTCCCTGTCGTGCCGGGGATAGGGTACTGCACGTCCAACAAAGCCAAAAGTAAAGGTTAAACCCTCCGGGCTCCTGCGGAGACCTTGACTTTTGTCTCCTGAATGATAGAGACAGCGGCCGCTGAAAAAGCTGGATTTGTCTGTCCCGGTGTGACATATCCCTGATAAGGGAAAGGACTCAGGACAGGAGTACATGAGGGTAATCAAGAAGGATGCTCACCCTGCAGGCTTCCCATCCTTCCTGTCTGATTCTCTGTACTGGCTGTGTCCAGTCCGTCAAGGGTCGAGATGAATGAGCTTCGCTCACCCTTGACTGACTTACTGTACAGAGATCAGGAGAAGGGAAGTTCCTGATCCTCGTCTTTATCTTCCAGCAGTTCATTCATAAGTTCAGACAGGTTGTTTGTGAGAGCACTGCGGACATCCCCAATCTTGGACATAAGCTGCCGGAGAGCATCCAGTTCCTTATACTGTTTAGCGATCTGTTGGTTTAAAAAGGCGATCTTTTGTTTCCTAGTTTCTTCCTGTTCCATACAGAACAGGACAAGATTCTCGAACTTCTGGTTGAAACCGTCCCCTTCGAAGTTGATCACATAGTCCATCACCTGATCAGACATGCGGACGGACTTGAAGTTATTTTTCTTAGCCATAGGAGCACCTCATACACGACTTACATCAATGTCAGATTTCTTTACTACATAGGTATCTTTATAACCAGCCATCACACTTACATTTCTCATCAGTGAAGCGTACTGCCTTGCATCGATCTCTGATATAAAGGCTGCCTTTAACTGACGGGCTAAGTCCTGCGGCAGGTCTTTTCTTTCCTGATATACTAACCATCCCAATAACATTGAAGCACCTCCTGAAAATTTATAGTCTTGCACCGTTTGGACATAATTACATTACTGGTAATTTAGAACAAAATATATTGTAGAAAATAGCTTGTAATGGTAAAATTTAATATTAAATAAGTTGTAAAGGTATCACTTTTTACATTCTTATTTATATCACACTATAGTGAGAATGTCAATATAAAATCTCACGGAAGGGAGAAAAATGACTGTAGGAAACCGCCTAAAAGAATGGAGAATCGAAAATAAGCTAAAAACCACGGAAATAAAGGAAAAAACGGGAATATCCACAGGAGGATTTTCTGATTATGAGAATGATAAAAAACTAATTGGTAGCAAAACACTTATAACATTAGCAGAGTCTTATGATATAGATATAAACTATATTCTCACCGGAGTGAGAAATACACCTAAATTATCTTTGAATGAACAAGAACTCCTTGAATATTTCAATATACTTCCAGATAGAGAACAAATAAAATTTATTGGACGTCTGGAAGAAATGGCTGAAAAATATAAAGAAGATAACCCAAAATCATCAAATTCAAAAATTGGATAAAGGAGAACAAACATGAATAACTTATTACAATATATTTTACAAGATAAAACATTACTTCTCATTTGTGCTTTAATTTTAAGTGCATTAAGCAACCTTATATATACAGTAAAAGAAAATAATACAAAACGTATCAGTAAAAAAACAATGGAAACAATTTATAATACAGAAATTGAAAAAGCACATAATGCAGGAACATCTGAAGAAAGAAAATATCATTTAGATCGTGCCTCTGGAATGTGGGAAATATATATACATATGGGATTTGAACCAAAAGTATATGAAGACGATCATATAAAACTGTAAACAATATCAATATCCGTAAAATGCTGATTCCTCTTAATCAGGGTGTCCAGGGTTCGAACCCCTGAAGGCGCACTAAGAACACTGTTTTTGCGGACTTTTGGACACCTTTATTTTCTATCATGATTCTGATGTTTTTTTTGCTTATTTTTCTATCTTTTCAGACATTTTTCCAGACACATATTCAAGTGCGAAATACCGTAGATACGACCTCAGCTATCGCTGTATCTATAGCAATTCCATAAATTACTGCAAACAATCCAGTCCATCATAGCGTGAAGTCCTGCGTCAGATATACTGTGATCTTGTTACGGTAGTTGGCGCAATGCCGGATATCCATGTTGGCTCTGTGTTGTCTCTGGAAGGGATGTGGAAGATGGATGCCAGATATGGGCGGCAGTTTTCCGTAGAGAAATTTGAAGAAACACTCCCCGCTACGGTATACGGAATTGAAAAATATCTGGGTTCCGGTCTGGTCAAAGGAGTTGGTCCTAAATTCGCAAAAAGAATTGTGGAGAAATTTGGGAAAGATACGCTGAATATCATAGAAGATACTCCTGATAAATTGCTTACGGTACAGGGAATAGGGAAAGTTCGGGTAGACCGGATTAAAACAAGCTGGCAGGAGCCGGACACTGTTATGCTACAAAAGAGCAGCTGATCGGGAAGGCAAGGGAACTGAGCAGAAATATATTGTAAATGTAATTATGGAATGGATCAGTCGTGAAATGAAGAAATAAAATGTGGAATAGACAAGTGTGAATGATTGCAATAAAATGGCAATATGGTGAAAAAATATCCGGACAAATCGGACATCATTAATATAGGTATATCGAATGAAAAAAATACTAAAAAGAACAGGCAAAGTATTTTGCCTTTTCCTGCTGATCGTGGTGCTGGTAAATGTACTTTCACCTCTTTTTTGCAGGAAACCGGACGAAAAATATGTGGAAAGTCTGAAAAAGACAGAATTTACATCAGAGACAGCAGGCGTAGAAAGGATTTGCTGCATTGATGATAATGAAGAGGCGCTTTTGTGGAGACTTCGTATGATCGGCACTGCGAAGGAGAGTATTGTACTGTCTACATTTGACTTACGCGCAGATGATAATGGCACCAAAATTCTGGCTGCACTGAATTGCGCTGCGGCAAGAGGTGTAAAGATTCAGTTGTTGATCGATGGAATTTATCAGCAGCTGTTTCTGACTGGAAGCAGCGACTTTCAGGCTCTGGCATCATATGAGAATGTGGAAGTGGGAGTTTACAATCCGGTGACACCTGCCAATCTGTTTAAGGTGAATTATCGCATGCATGATAAATATCTGATTGTGGATGAGAAAATGTATCTGCTGGGCGGACGCAACAGCAATGATATCTTTCTGGGAGATCAGACAAAAGGTATCAATGAAGACAGAGATATCCTGGTGTATGATACATCAGAAGGACAGGGAGAGTCGCTGAACCAGCTTGAGGATTATTTCCATAAAATATGGAAGGAAAGCTGTGTGAGTATTAAAAAAGGCAAACAATCTTCCAGACACACGGATGCTTATCAGCACATGGAAGAAATTTACACATCTCTGCTGAAAAAGTACAATGATATAGAAACCTACAATACATGGGAAAAAGATACGACAGAAGCAAACAAGATCACTCTGATCAATAATGGAACCGAAGCGGGTCGAAAAACACCGCAGGTTCTCCAGACAATCCAGTATCTTACTGAAAATGCAGATCATGTAATAATACAGACTCCTTATGTGATCTGCAATGGTTACATGTATGATGTATTGCAGGGGATTTCGGATCATGCAAAGCTTCAGATTGTGCTGAATGCAGTGGAAAAAGGCTCTAATCCGTGGGGCTGTACAGATTATCTTAATCAGAAAAAGAAAATTCTGGAAACAGGGGCAGATGTATATGAACTGATGAACGATTATCCGGTTCATACAAAAGCTGTGCTGATAGATGACCGTCTTTCAGTAGCAGGTTCCTATAATCTGGATATGCGAAGTACTTATTTGGATACGGAACTGATGCTGGTAATTGACAGTAAGAAACTGAGTCAGCAGATTCACGAAACAGAATCAGATTATATGGAAAAAAGCAAAGAGATACTTGCAAACGGTCAGGAAACTGAAGGCGCAAAGTACCAGAAGAAAGTGCTGAACTGGAAGAAGAAGTTATACTACAGCGTGCTCAGGATTGTCATTCGTCCTCTTCGACAGCTGCTCTAGTGTTTGAAAAATCATTCCCGCAGGCAATCTGGAATGATTTTTGGCTACGTTACTGAGAACGGAGTGAACAGTAACGTATATGTCACATAATTTGTTCAGCAAATTTGTTCAGCAGTTGAAAAAATCGTTGTCAATCGGACCGCAGAAGATTAAAATAGACATAAAAGCAGCTATTACAACTGTTGTTGATGTAAAGGAGGAAAAGCTTTTATGGACTTAAAGAAATTTGTACTGGAAGGTAATCCTGTATGCAGAAAGGAAGCTGTGATCGTGGGCGATCATTTCAGGATTACAATGCTGACAACTGCCCTGATCCGTTTTGAGTACAGCGAAGACGGAGGATTTGAGGACAGAGCAACACAGATGGTATGCAATCGTGATTTCCCGGTGCCGGAATTCAGGGTGAGCGATGGTGGTGAGGAATTACATATTTACACCAAAGATCTGGAAATCCACTATGACAGGCAGAAATTTTCTCCAAGCGGTCTGATGATACGTGTTGCGGGTGGAAAAGCCAGCGAGCGTGTGTGGCATTATGGTGATGAACCGAAAGATCTGCTGGGAACAGCCAGAACCCTGGATGAAGCAGACGGTGAGATTCCGCTGAGTCATGGCATTATGTCCAGAAACGGTTTTTCAGTGTTGGATGATTCCCACACAATGGCTATGGGCGAAGATGGAATGGTAGAGCCACGTCAGGGAAACAGAGCAGACTTCTATTTCTTTGGATATGGTCACAGATATGTGGAATGCCTGCAGGATTTTTACAGATTATGTGGAAAAACACCTCTGCTTCCAAGATACACCTTCGGAAACTGGTGGAGCAGATATCACAAATATACAGAGACAGAATACAAAGAACTGGTAGAGCGTTTTGAGAAAGAAGAAGTGCCATTCTCTGTTGCAGTTGTAGATATGGACTGGCATCTGGTAGAGGATGTACCTCCTGTATATGGAAGCGGATGGACAGGATATACCTGGAATAAGAAGTTTTTCCCCAATCCGCCTGAATTTATGGACTGGCTGCACAAACATGGGTATAAGATTACACTGAACGTACATCCGGCAGATGGAGTGCGTGCTTATGAAGAAGCCTATCCGAGAGTTGCAGAGAAGATGGGAATTGATCCTGCAAGCAAGGAACCGGTGCTTTTTGACATGACAGATCCGAAATTCATTGAGACATATTTTGAGGAACTGCATCATCCGATGGAAGAAGAGGGAGTAGACTTCTGGTGGCTTGACTGGCAGCAGGGAACTGTAACCAAGGTTCCGGGACTGGATCCGCTCTGGATGCTGAACCACTATCACTATCTGGACAGCAAGTGGAAAGGAAAACGTGCGCTGACTTTCTCAAGATATGCAGGACCCGGAAGCCACAGATACCCGGTTGGTTTTTCAGGTGATACGGTCATTACCTGGGAAAGTCTGAAATTCCAGCCATATTTCACGGCAAATGCCAGCAACATCGGTTTTGGATGGTGGAGTCATGATATCGGTGGACATATGTTGGGATACAGAGACGACGAGCTCACTGCAAGATGGGTACAGCTTGGAGTCTTTTCACCAATGAACCGTCTGCACAGCACAGACAACCCGTTCAATGGAAAAGAACCATGGAAATACAACCAGATCGTAGAAACAGTAATGAAGAATTTCCTGAAACTGCGTCATAAGCTGGTTCCGTATCTTTACACTATGAACCGTCGTGCAAGCAGAGCGGGACTGCCGCTGGTACAGCCAATGTATTATCTGGAGCCGGAGCGTGAGGAAACCTATGAAGTGCCGAACAACTATTATTTCGGCACAGAGATGATGGTATCTCCAATTACAGATAAGCTGGATCAGGTAACAGGACTGGCAGGTGCGAAGACATGGATCCCGCAGGGAATCTGGTATGATTTCTTTAACGGAAGAGCATATAAGGGCGGCAGAAAAGTGGATCTCTGGAGAGATATTTATGAGATGCCGGTACTTGTGCGTGAAGGCAGCATCATTCCGCTGAAGGACATGGAAGGATATGATAATTCCATTGAGAATCCTGAGAAACTGGAAGTACTTGTATATCCTGGAAAATCAGGAGAATTTGTACTCTGGGAAGACGGTGGGGACACACCGGAAGACCTGGATGAGAATTGGGTATCCACCAGAATGACGAAGACTGCAGATGAGAATGGAACAGTATTTATTGTAGAAGCTGCACAGGGAAATACAGCAGTGATCCCGCAGAAACGTTCCTGGAAGATCCGCTTCTGCAACATTCAGGACAAACCGCAGGAGGTTACTGTAAACGGACAGGTATATAAGGATGCAGAGTTCGCAGAGGATAAGAAGCTTCATGGAACAATAGTGATCCTCAAGGATGTGCCGGCAGATGCACAGGTGAAGGTTACTTTTGCGGCAGATGCAGCTGTTTATCAGAGAGACTATGCAGAAGAGGCTTATGAGATTCTGGAAAAAGCACAGATTACGTATGCACAGAAGACAGACGTTTATAAAGTAGTGAAAGAGCTGGGTACAGAGGCAGTGCCAGTTCTGGTATCCATGAATTTGAATCCGTCATTGCTTGGGGTACTGATGGAGATTCTTACAATGGGAATTTAACCGAATCAAGTAAGTTCCCTGCGGTAACATAAAAATCCCGCTCACAGTTATGTCTTACTGTGAGCGGGATTTCACATTTTAAAAGAAGGAGTGCCGGATCTTGCGATCCGGCAAGTATGAAAAAGAAAAAGTTTTATTATAAATAAAGCGTTTGCTTTATTTGCTTATTAATATACAGGGAAAATGTGTGCAAAATGTGATGGACTGTTGAAGAAAATGTGATTAAATTCTAAAAAACTTATAAAAAAAGAAAAAGACCTGAAAAGGTCTGTAAAAAGAAGGAGGGCCGGACCTTGCGGCCCGGCATAAGTATGAAAAAGAAAAAAGTTAAAAATCTATGTGAAAAAGCATTTGCAACCTGTTTGTAAAGCATTTGCTTTATTTGCTTATTAATATACAGGGAATTTGTGAGCAAAATGTGATGGACTGTTGAAAAAAACGTGATTAAATTCTAAAAAACTTATAAACTGGAAGTAAGATTATTGTTCACACACCATTCCGTTCTCAGTAACACGCTTCGCGATGCACAGAATTTATGCTATTCGCATAAATTCGCGCGGTATGTCTCGGGATTTTGGCATTCTCATGCCAAAACACCTCGCGGGATAGTGGCGTGTGAACAGTAACCAGTAAGGAAACACAAGGTGGAAAACTGAAAATAAGCATTGTAAAAATTCGAACTGTAATTTATAATAAAATTCAATGGTAACGGTTCAATATCTTTACAGTTACAAATAATGAGAAACAAGGAGGAAAACATGAAAAGAGAAACAGTCGTCGTACTGGATTTTGGCGGTCAGTACAATCAGCTGGTTGCCAGACGTGTGAGAGAATGTAACGTATACTGCGAAATCTATTCATACAAGACCGATCTTGAGAAAATCAAGGCAATGAATCCTAAGGGAATTATCCTTACCGGTGGTCCGAACAGCTGCTATGAGGCAGATTCACCTACATGCAATAAGGAATTATTTGAGCTTGGTATTCCTGTTCTGGGACTCTGCTATGGTGCACAGCTTATGATGCATGTTCTGGGCGGAAAAGTTGAGAAAGCAGATGTGAGCGAATATGGAAAGACAGAGGTTCTGGTAGATAAGACAGATTCTAAAATCTTCAAAGATGTATCTGACAAAACAATCTGCTGGATGAGCCACACAGATTACATTTCCCAGGTTGCACCAGGATTTGAGATCGCTGCTCACACAGCAGACTGTCCGGTAGCAACTGCACAGAATGAGGAGAAGAAGCTGTATGCGATCCAGTTTCATCCGGAAGTACTTCATACAGTAGAAGGAAAGAAGATGCTTTCCAACTTCGTTCTTGGTGTCTGCGGATGTGCCGGAGACTGGAAAATGGATGCCTTTGTTGAGCACACTATCAGAGAAATCCGCGAGAAGGTCGGAGATGGAAAGGTTCTTCTTGCCCTGTCAGGCGGTGTTGATTCTTCCGTTGCAGCAGGACTTCTTTCCAGAGCAATCGGAAAACAGCTTACCTGTGTATTTGTAGACCATGGTCTTCTTCGTAAGGATGAGGGAGATGAGGTTGAGGGTGTATTCGGACCAAACGGTCAGTTTGACCTGAACTTTATCCGCGTCAATGCACAGCAGAGATACTATGACAAGCTGGCAGGTGTTACAGAGCCTGAAGCAAAACGTAAGATCATCGGTGAAGAATTTATCCGTATTTTTGAAGAAGAGGCCAAGAAGATTGGTGCAGTAGATTTCCTGGCACAGGGAACTATTTATCCGGACGTTGTAGAGAGTGGTCTGGGCGGAGAGTCCGCAGTGATCAAATCTCACCACAATGTAGGCGGACTTCCGGATTTCGTTGATTTCAAGGAAATCATTGAACCGCTCCGCGACCTTTTCAAGGATGAGGTTCGTAAAGCAGGTTTGGAGCTTGGAATTCCGGAGAGACTGGTATTCCGTCAGCCATTCCCGGGACCGGGACTTGGAATTCGTATTATCGGTGAAGTTACCGCAGAGAAGGTTCGTATTGTACAGGATGCAGACTTCATTTATCGTGAAGAGGTAGACAATGCTGCAGCTGAGTATAAGAAAGAACATGGTGAAGATCCTTCATGGATGCCGAACCAGTACTTCGCAGCACTGACAAATATGCGAAGTGTAGGCGTTATGGGTGACTTCAGAACTTATGATTACGCTGTAGCGCTCCGCGCAGTGAAGACCATCGATTTCATGACAGCCGAGTCTGCTGAGATTCCTTATGCAGTACTGAATAAGGTTATGAACCGCATTATTAACGAAGTTAAAGGCGTTAACCGCGTATTCTATGATTTGACCAGCAAGCCACCGGGTACGATTGAGTTTGAATAAAAAAATGGAGCTCGGAAATCCAGTGTTTATGCGGATTTCCGGGCTCTTGCTATGTGATTTGAGTACAGATTGAGTACAAAACTATTTTGGAAGATGAGATAGTGCATAATTTGCAAGAGAAATTCCCTTTTGATAATTAATTTCAATACTCTTTTCTAATGATAATTGCCAATATTGTTTTGCTTCTGAATAATCTTGATTATGGGAGGCTATAGATCCATAGTCGAAATATACATTTACTTTTGCTATAGCTAAATCCATATCGTTTGCAATTTGCAAAGATTTTTCTAAATAAGGAAGAGATTTGGGATAATCGTGTAAACAGATATAACAATTCCCCAAATGTTCTAAACCTATGCATTCATTTCGTTTATCTCCAAGTTCAATAGAATAATCTAAAGCGGATTGAAAATAGTCTAAAGCAAGTTCAAAATTTCCTAATAATTTGTAGGTTAAGCCCATATTACCATATATTCGTAGTAACTGATGTTTGTCGTCATTAACCAATGAAAGAGCCTGTTGATAATAATTGAGAGCTTTGTCTAAATCATAGAGATTTCTATAAGCATTACCAATATTATTTAAAATACTAACTTTTTGGTCGTTGTCTGAGTACACATCTAATTTATTTAGATAATCTAATGACTCTGAAAAGGTTTCTATGCAAAGTTCCAATTGTCCTTGATCCTTTTGAATGATACCTACAATATTTTTATAAGAGGAAAGAAGATACCATTTTTGCAAGTCTGTCAATACATCAGAAGAATTTACAATAGAAATATATTCCGTTAACAACTGTAAAGCGGCAGTATCATTTCCAATATAATGATATGCTTGGGCAGAAAAAATGAGCATTTCATATATTCTTAAATTCTGATTCGAATCTTTATATAAATCCAAGTGTTTTTGGACAAAACTAATTACTTCTGTATAATTACCGAGTACATATAGTTTGGAGGCTGTGTTGGCAGCAAGATCAAAAAAATCTGCATTGGTGGTATCGCAATTGTATGATATTACTTTTATTGCGTGTTTGGTTATTTGATTAACCAAATCTCTTTCAAGTGCATTTGTAATTTTTTGTGGAATTACTTTTGAAAGAAGATGCAATGTTTTTTCAAAAAATGTTTGATATGTTTGATTCTCTTGCATTTCAAGTCGTAAAAATTCTTGAGTAATCTCATGTGTATTTGCCAAATTATCGTTCATAGTAAATAACGAATAGCTCGTTATAGATGCAATGATTTGGTTGAAATCATACAATGAATATTGGTCTTTAAATATATCATATATAGGAATATCATGAGAATCTAAAAAGGAGATTATATTTAATACATCTTTAGCAGTTGGAGTATATTGTAGTACCTTCTCAAATGATATTTTCCAAGCAGTATATGCTGTTTTCTTGTAGCTAGTTATTGAGCTATTTAATATTTTCTGTTTGCTAGTATTATAAATTGTGAGATAATCTTCAAATGAAATATGCATTTTATTTACATATGCTCTGGCGTATTCTAATGCCAGAGGATAGTTTTCTAATGCAGTAGAAAGATTTTCAACAATTTGGTGATCAGTTTCCATTTGATGTCTAGTATTTGAATTGTTCAGTAAGAAAGATTTACTTTCATCAAGAGTAAAAGTCGTTACTGGTATTACAGGAAATTCATCTCTATCTACATTTGAATTTTGTGTGGTTACTATAATATCGGAGTTAGTGAAGAAACAGTTTGTGGTTAAAAAATCAATAGGGATGTCATCAGCACCATCATAGATAATTAAAGAGGAATCGTATCTATTTATGAATGCGGATAAAATTGAAAAAATACTATCAAAGTCAGTGCTTTTTTCTGGTATTAATTTATAATACAGAGCTGCATTATTAAACTCTTCAACAAGGTCGTATTCCGAATTTACGGAAAACCATAAAATCAATTCATACTTACTTTTAGCTTGAAAGACTGTTTCACGTGCAATTTGAGATTTCCCAATTCCACCAGGTCCAGTAAGGAAAACTAAATTATTTTCGGCTAATTGAAGAAAAACATTATTTAATATGTCTTCACGTCCAGAAAACAGTTTGTTTTTTCTGGAAATATTATAGAAAGAAGGTATCGGAAACGGAAACGATTCATTTGCTTGATTGGAAAGAAGCGTTTCTTTTATTTCTTTAATATCCTGTTGAGTTTGTTTAAGTTCTTGCGTATTATCTTTGAGTTCTGACAGAATGGAAGATGTTGAGTTACGCATTTGATGTAGTAATATTTTGCCTTCAGAACTTAATAGGTTATTCAGCAACTCATTAATTTTGTCTATATAGGTCTCTAAACATTGGTTTATTCGTTTGCTGCCAATATACTTTAAATCACTATTTTTTTTATAGAATTCATCTATGAAGTTGATTTTTTCATCTTCTGTAATAAATTGGTATTTACGTTCGTTAAAAAGCGGATTTTTTAATATGTAATCATCTACTTTCTCTAATTCATATTCATCATTGATTTTTTCGTGGATAAGAGAAAGAATAGATTCATCAAATTCATTAAAATACGCAATTATAGCTTTATTATCTTGAAAATTACATATTTTTGTTGCAAATATGGATTCGAAGATTGCTAAGGATATTTCACCTATTTTTTTTACTGGTATGGTCATATCGAACTCACCTTTCTTAAATTGCTAATTATAGTCGGAATTTATCTTGATTCCGTTTGATGTATCAAGCAATATCAGACTTCTCTGCAATTCCAATTCTACCTTCTCTTTCGTCTCTGCTATTTCCCCTATAGCTGCCTGTGTTGCTTCATTTGGATTATCTCCAGCGGATTTTAATGCACTCTGGTAGAGGTGATTCATCTTTTCCCATTTCAATAGGTCATTAAATACTTTATAACTTCTGATATTCAATAAAGCATCCTGCAAAGACAGCGTATGTGCTTTCCCTCTGCTGGTATATCCGATTTCGAGATAAGAAGAAAGAACCGGATTCAGATGGATAGATACAGTATCATCTTTTAACAGCTTGTCTTCTCCACGATCTCCGCTGATCTGGAGGATGCCGGAATTACAAAGGACCATAAGTACGCCCATCAGATCACCGACTGTTTCCAGACGAAGTCCGGCAGTATCACTGCCATTCAAAGCATTATAACTGACACCGAGTGCAGCTGCAATTTTCTCTAACTGAGGAGGTTGTGGCTGCATTTTATTTGTTTCGTATTTTCTGATAGAAACCGGATGGATGCCGGTCAGCTCAGCCAGCTTATCTTGCGTGATGCCGATTTGCTTTCGGCAGTATTTGATTTTTTCTCCTATGGTCATTTTTATCGTCCTCCATGTATCGAGATGGCTACATTATACCATGTTTGAAAAAATTTTTCTACAGGCATTTCAAAATACTTGACAATAGCGAAGTCGCTACATATAATGGGGGTATAAAATGTAGCGATAACGCTATAAAAAGAAAAGGAGGATGCATATATGGCAGAAAATAACAAGATTTATATTACTGCAAATGAACTCGCAGAAATGCTGGGTGTTTCTGTAGGTCATGCTTACAAGTTGATTCGTAAGCTGAATCAGGAACTGGAAAAAGAGGGATTTCTGGTGATTGCGGGCAAAGTTCCCAGACGCTATTTTGAAAAACGCTGGTATGGTTTCAGCGTGTAGGAGGTGGTCGAATGAAAGCGGAAAAAGACAAGAAAACAGGGAAATGGTTGATTCAGTATCGTTATACGGATTGGCAGGGGAAACGCCGGAAATCCACCAAAAGAGGTTTTGCGACTAAAAGAGAGGCGGAGGAATGGCTTAGAAATTTCCTCATTACGCAAAAAGCGGACTTTGATATGAAGTTTGAGGATTTTTGGAAGATGTATTGTGCAGATATGGAGACTCGCCTGCGGGAGCATACCATGAGAACGAAAAAGTATATCGTGGAGCTGAAAATTCTCCCGTATTTCGGGGATAAGCGGGTAAATGACATTACTGCAGCTGACATCCGTCAATGGCAGAATGAATTGATTAAAATGGGGTATTCACCCACTTATCTGAAAACAATCAATAACCAGTTGAGTGCAATCTTTAATTATGCGGTTCGATATTACGATTTGAAAAGTAATCCCTGTGTAAAAGCCGGAAGTATGGGTAAGAGCAAGGCAGAAGAAATGGATTTCTGGACAGGAGAGGAATTTAGGAAGTTTATCGACAGTGTCATGAACAAAAGACTTTCTTATATGGCATTTATGACCTTGTACTGGACGGGGATGCGTATGGGAGAGCTTCTGGCTCTGAATCCGAAAGATATAGATCTTGAAAAGAGAACAATTTCTATCACAAAATCATATCAACGCCTTGGCAAGAAAGATGTAATCACTCCACCAAAGACACCGAAGAGCAAGAGAGTGATTACCATTCCGGAGTTTTTGGCTGCAGATATCAAAGATTATATGGATAGTTTATATGATTTGCAGGAGAACGACAGGCTGTTTCCCATTACAAAATATTATCTGGAGCATGAAATGCAGTGAGGAATTAAAGAAAGTGGCGTAAAACAGATAAGAGTACACGATTTGAGGCATTCCCATGCAAGTATGCTGATTGAACTGGGATTTTCACCGCTGGAGATTGCAAATCGGCTCGGGCATGAAAAGGTGGAAACTACGCTGAATACCTACGCACATCTTTATCCAAACAAGCAGACAAAACTGGCTGAACGGCTAGACAGTGAATATAGGGAGGATTTGTAATGAGTGGATTAGATAAAGATAGAAAACGCAATCAGACAGTTTGTTTTCGGATGACACCTGAGGAACGCAGAGAATTAGAAGCGCGCATTAAAGTGAGTGGACTGCCGAAAGGAAAATATTTCATTCAGTCTGTACTACATCAGGAAGTAAAGATTGCGGTTGGTAAATATCAAAGTGATCGGTTAAGCCTTGAAATAAGGCGGTTGTGGGAACGTCTGGAACATCTGGAAACAGAGGATTTGTATGAGGTGCTGGCAGATTGCCGGGCATTAATGCAACAGGTAATTGAAATCACTGGTGATGATTGTTTAGTAACATGGAAAGCAAGTGATTTTAAAACAGAGATATTGGAAGATGAAAAGAAAAGCCTTTAAGTGTCGGCAAACACCTAAAGGCGGAGACTTGGTAGAAAATCCAAATCAAATACTAAGGTTATTCTACCAAAGTCTCCACTTTCTTTCAACAGAAAATGGAGGTAATTTTGGATAACAGAAGAGATGAACCGAATTTAAAACTGATAAATATGGAACAGGTAGAGGTAGAAAAAATAGATTGGCTGCTTTATCCCTTTATTCCCTTTGGGAAAGTTACGATCGTGCAGGGAGATCCCGGTGAGGGCAAGACCACAATGGTGCTGCAGATTATTGCAAAGCTGACAAAAGGCGAGGCAGTATTACCATCGGGCAGTGATGAACCAGCCTTGGAGGAAAAAACAATGGATCTGGAGCCGGTAAATGTAATTTATCAGACTGCAGAGGATGGATTGGGCGATACCATTAAGCCTCGACTTCTTTCAGCAGGTGCAGACTGTTCCAGAGTGATGGTAATTGATGATAACGATCAGGCGTTGACTATGATGGATGCCAGATTAGAAGAAGCTATCATAAAGACAAAAGCACGCCTTGTAGTTTTAGACCCGATACAGGGTTTTCTGGGGGCTGCTGTAGATATGCACAGGGCAAATGAAATTCGCCCCTTGATGAAGCGTGTAGCGGTGTTTGCTGAGAAATATCATTGTGCGATTATTTTGATTGGTCATATGAACAAAAACAGTAATGGGAAATCGTCATACCGTGGACTTGGCTCTATTGATTTTCAAGCGGCAGCCAGAAGCGTACTGATTGTCGGAAGGATCAAGGATGAACCAGAAATTCGTGTGGTGTGTCATGTGAAAAGTTCCCTTGCACCGGAAGGAAAATCCATTGCATTTCGTTTGGATAAAGATACTGGATTTGAATGGATTGAGGAATATGACATCAGTGCAGATGATTTGTTAAGCGGAGACAACCGGGGGCAGAAAATTCACGAAGCAAAGGAATTTTTAAAGGAAATTTTGGTATCCGGTTCTGTAGCCCAGACAAAGGTGGCAGAAGAAGCAGAAAGTCGGGGGATTAAAAAGAAAACACTATGGAATGCGAAGAAGGAACTGGAAATTGAGTCTGTGAAGATTGGTAATCAGTGGTTCTGGATGTTGCCTGAATAGTATTGGGAAGATGGCAAGATTACCATCTCTTTAAGAACAGGGAATCTTGCTATCTTGAAAGGAGCTATGAATGAAAAATGTACAAGTACCGCAGCAATTATTTATGAAACTGCTCCGATATCATCTGCTTGATGATGATAGTTGTGCCGATGATGTGAAAAAAGGATTGGAGCAGAAAATGAACACTATGGTGGAACGTGAATTATATACGAAATCAAAAACCGCTCCAACAGAGGAAGAACGAGAAAAAGCTCGCCAGGAGTATCTGGACAGGCGAGGAATACAGGCTGACTTTCGATGGTAATTCTTCTTTGGATGCCATATGACAGGGGCGTGGCACGCTCCTGTATAAATGGCAGACAAGGAAAAGTTGCAGATGTGAGGACGGAAGTTTTTGTAAGACATCTGAAAGGAAGCCATGATTCAGGGCATCCTTGGTAGGGATTTTGAATGTATCTGGAAAGGAGACTGGACAATGAGAGAGGGAAGACTTGGTTACAACAGTAGTAGCGAAAGATATGGCATCTTGTTATCGGACTTATGGATTGATACCGGATTGCATTGTGGGGAATGCCTGCAGATTTTGCTGGATGGCAGATGGGTACAGACCCGGATGGAAATGGATGCTGAGCGGAACTGGTATCTGGTGGGCACACCGTATCGTGGTGACCTGGAATATATTCAGGCAAGGATATAACAGGTCACAGACATACCGACCGAAGGGAAGAAAAGCTCCTGGCAGGGCGCAAGGGTACTTTTGATGGACGGTACGGCTGTCGAAAGTGCTTTTGCGTTACTTTTGACAAAAGTAACAAAACCGCTCTAACGGGCATGAATACAATTTATGTGCCGTATCCGGCACTATTTAGAGAATGTGAGGTGAAAAAATAGGATGATGAAAAGAACAATCAGCGGTATGACAGGAACAGGTTCTCTTGCGCATAACAGAAGGGATTTTATTGCAGAAAATGTTAATCAGAACAGAGTATATCTGAACATTTGTTACCGGGATGAAAATCTGAAGGATGTTTACAAAGAACTGTTTGATGAATCGGTAGAACGGTATAATGTCGGGAAAAGAAATGATCGGAAGATTACGAATTATTATGATAAGATTCAGCATGGAAAGCAGGAGAAGTTGTTCCATGAAGTAATTTTCCAGATTGGAAATAATAAAGATATGGCTGCCGGGACACCAGAGGGAGATCTTGCGGTGAAAGTATTGGATGAATATATGCAGGATTTTCAGAGACGAAATCCAACACTCCGGGTATTTTGCTGCTATCTGCATCAGGACGAAGCTACCCCACATCTACATATTGATTTTGTACCTTATGTGACCGGATGGAAGGGAAAAGGAATGGATACAAGAGTCTCGTTGAAACAGGCGTTGAAAAGCCTTGGATTTCAAGGCGGTGCCAAGCATGATACAGAATTGAATCAATGGATCAATCATGAAAAAGAAGTTCTGGCAGAGATTATGGAGCGGCATGAAATCGAATGGGAGCAGAAAGGAACTCATGAAGAACATCTGGATGTGTATAATTTTAAGAAGAAGGAACGTGCAAAAGAAGTAAAGGAGCTGGAGCAGAAAATAGAAAATTTGACAGCAGATGTAGAAGCGACAGAATCAGATATAAAGGCGCTTAATCAGGAAAAAGCTGATGCAGAAAAAGCCAGAGATCAAGTCAGGGAAAGCAAAGAACAGGCGGACAAAGAACTGAAGCATATGGAGAAGCAACGGAATCAGTTACAGCCAATCATAAATAGTATTGATAAGGAATTAAAGAATTCCGGGCAAATTAAATTAGTGTTGCCAGAAGTCGGGGCACTGGAACTGGCGTCTACATACCGCAATAAAAAGATTAAACCTCTGTTCGCTAAGATGAAGAATTATATTGCAGGATTAGCTGCAAAGGTGATAGAACTTTCCAGAGAAGCAGAAAAATGGAGAGATAAATATCAGCAGTTGAAGAAAGATTATGATGATCTAGAAAAGGATGCTGATAAGGTGGCGGATATGTGCAATCAGTTGTGTGATGATGTAGATAAGCTGGAAGTAATATCAGATAAATATAAAAGAGCACTACGGATATTTGGCAGTGATACTATAGAGTCGGCAATTTGGCGTGATATTCAGAAGGAAAAAGCACTGGAAGAACAAAAACGAAAAGAGCAGATGCCGAGAAAACTGAGTGACAGGCTGCAATGGGGCAGAGAAAGAAGCCAGGAGCACAATATGCAGCAGAAGAAAAATAAAATCAAACACAAAGAAATGGAGTTGTGAGAATATGAAAAAACATATATAGGATGCGAACGATATGTAAGTTAGCTACATTATAGTAAGCACAGAGAGCAGTCGGAAGGCTGTTCTTTTGCTAATATAAGAATGGTGTTTGGAATGTGAGTGTGATAAAATGAGAAAAAGACAGATGGTGTTTAGCAAGGAGATATGTAATGTTTGGAACAGTTATTATAGATGCGTATAGAAAAGAAGAAGCCTTGGAAATGGCAGATGCTATCGATGATTTATGTTCTCCGACAGATAACTACGGTTGGGCTTCGGCAGGAATTTATTGTTTTTGGGATTACTATGCGGAAGCAGTTCTCTATATTGGATTAGCAGGCGACCTAGCAGAAAGATTTAAACAGCATAATGGGATTTTACCAATTAAAGAGGGATCGAAACAAAAACAAATTGAAGATTATTTTTCAAGAAATGAACGATTGGGTTACACAATATTTGTGCAATCGCCGTTATCTCAACCGTTGGGGAATTATGCCGATATCGGCATAATATTCCATATGCCGATATTTTAGAAATGCCGACTTTTGACTTTCTGAAATATTAGATTTATAGGACCTTATAAATATATCGGCATTTCTTACTATAGAGATGTAACCAGTTATCACTGTAGCTAG
>SKEX01000164.1_pt1 | contig 74232 bp, 56 predicted proteins | sample 4841451 | NCBI WGS metagenome assembly SKEX01 (sample SAMN11008798, study PRJNA524170) | human gut metagenome | isolation source: fecal sample from pouch patient p38, | place: Israel: Tel-Aviv | reverse complement strand
CTTTTTGAACCTGACTAGCGGAGAGAGTGGGATTCGAACCCACGCGCCCTTGCGGACAAACGGTTTTCAAGACCGCCTCGTTATGACCACTTCGATATCTCTCCATATGTTGTTGTTTGTCTTTGGTGTTTTCTCACCGCCGACGCAAGTGATATTCTAGCACCAAAGTATTCACCTGTCAACAACTTTTTTACATTTTTTTCATTTTTTCTTTCTCAGACTTTAACAAACCCTGAAATCCCGCATAAATCCGCTGTTTTTTCTATAGCAATTCCAGAAAATAATACAACCAAAACAGTCCGGCAGGATAAATTTTCTTATTTCAAGGCGGAGGAATGAGGCGTAGCGGTGGCTACGCCGATTGACGACAACGCCGCAGATGAAAAATCAGACAAGTCAATATAGCAGTTACTTAATATTCGCTGTACTAGCCTAACGCAAGAATGCTTCTGCAATATAGAGATCCTCCGGCGTTGTGATCTTAATATTCTGGTAAGATCCTTCCGCAAGCGCAACCTTCACTCCTGTTTCCTGTTCTATTACCATTGCATCATCTGTGATCTTACTCATATCCTTCTTACGGATACTGTCATGTGCCTCTCGGATAAGCGCATAAGAAAATATCTGTGGTGTCTGAATCGTCCACACGCATTTTCTGTCTGGTGTTTCTTTTACATATCCTTCTGCATCTGACAGCTTTATCGTATCTTTGGACGGCATTCCCACTACGCATGCTCCGGTTTCTTTCACCTTCTCTAATCCGCGTTCGATAATTTCTTCTGTGATAAACGGCCTTGCTCCATCATGAATCAATACATATCGACAATCTTTGCATGCACACAATCCCGCATAGACAGAATCATAGCGTTCTTTTCCGCCTGCAATTACATTTGAAACCTTTGTAAAACCATATTTTTTTACTATTTCCTCTTTACAGTAAGAAAGAGCGTCCTCTCCTGTCACAAGAATAATGTCCTGAATCAGTGGACTTTCCTGAAAACAGCGCAGGGAATAATACAGGACCGGATAGCCCTGTATTTCCAGAAACTGCTTTTGTATTTTACTGTGCATTCTTTTTCCCTGTCCTGCTGCCAGAACAATGGCTGTATTTTTTCCTGCCATTTTTAACGTTCTCCTAATTTAAGATTCGGAACTGCATTCAGATCCCATCCATGACGTGTTCCTTTTATATATTCATAATAAGCAGCTACTCCGATCATTGCTGCATTATCCGTACAGAAAATCGGTGACGGACGGTAAAAGCTGTATTTATTCTTTTTACATGCCTCTTCCATCGCTGCTCTTAAAGTTCCGTTTGAAGCCACTCCACCCGCGATTGCGATCTTAGTCATTCCATAATCTTTTGCCGCGAGCATAGTATGCTCTACCAATACATCAACTACTGCCTTCTGGAAAGATGCTGCCAGGTCTGCCCTGTTCACTTCTTCTCCTGTCATCTGGGCATGGTTGATATAATTTAGTACCGCTGATTTTACTCCACTGAAGCTGAAATCATATGGACAGTCTCCAATTTTAGCCTTAGGAAATTCTATTGCGTTCGGATTCCCCTCTTTTGAAAGTTTATCAACTTTTGGCCCGCCCGGATATCCCAGACCAATTGCTCTTGCCACTTTATCAAAAGCTTCTCCTGCCGCATCATCACGAGTGCGTCCCAGAATTTCAAATTCACCGTAATCTTTAACAATTACAAGATGGGTATGTCCACCAGATACGATCAGACAGAGAAATGGTGGTTCCAGGTCCGGATGTTCTATATAATTTGCAGATACATGTCCCTCAATATGATGAACACCTACCAGTGGAAGTTTCTTTGCATAGGCGATAGCTTTGGCTTCCGCTACGCCCACCAAAAGCGCACCTACAAGTCCCGGACCGTAGGTGACACCAATCGCATCCAGGTCATCCAGCGTTACCCCCGCATCTGACAGAGCCTGCTCAATTACCTGGTTAATCTTTTCAATATGTTTACGGGAAGCAATTTCCGGAACTACTCCGCCGTATAAAGTATGAAGAGCAATCTGCGAAGAGATCACATTTGACAAAATGGTTCTGCCATTTTTTACAACAGAAGCTGCTGTCTCATCACAGGAACTCTCTATTGCGAGAATTAATGTATCTTTCATTTTCTATTCCTCATTCTTCAAAATTCAACTCTACACTCTTTCCATCTTTTCCCGGGAACGCATTTGGAAAAATCTCGCGGACTTTATCCATAAATTCGTCCGGTCTGACAAGAGAAGGACTGTAATGTGTCAGCCACATTTCCTGTACTTTTGCATCACGAGCCAGGACTGCTGCCTCGCGGAAAGTCATATGCTTATAGCCGCGGGCTTTATCCGCTTTATCATCTTCCCCGTACATTCCCTCACAGATAAACAGATCTGACTCCTTTGCATTGCGCAGGATAGACTCTGTTGGTCTGGTATCTGTTGTATAAGTAAGTTTAATTCCTTTTCGCGCAGGTCCAAGTACCATCTCCGGTGTATAAATGACACCATCCGCCTCTATGGTCTGCCCTTTCTGAAGAGGATTCCAGAATTTCAGCGGGATTTCCTGTTCCTTTGCTCTCTCTGCTGAGAATTTTCCCTGTCGAAGAATCTCAAGAGTATATCCATAGCAGAGAACATTATGATTCACTTTGAAAGCCGTGATTCGATAACCATTCAATTCGATAACCTGTTCCGGCTGGGTAATTTCTATAAATTTGATTTCAAACGGAAGCTCCGGTGCAATTACACGCAATGCATTTACCACTCGTTCCAGCCCTTTCGGGCCAACCAGTGTAAGCGGTTCTGTTCGGTCTGCATTTCCCATTGTAAGGAGAAGTCCCGGAAGTCCACTGATATGATCCCCATGATAATGAGTAAAGCAGATCACATCAATCGGCTTGAAGCTCCATCCTTTTTCTTTAATTGCTACCTGAGTGCCCTCACCACAGTCAATGAGCAGACTGCTCCCATTGTATCTCGTCATAAGTGCAGTCAGCCATCTTCGCGGCAGAGGCATCATTCCTCCGGTTCCAACTAAGCATACATCTAACATATATTTCCTCTATTTCTATTTATTTAATCTTACTGCTTAGAACGTGTTCGAAAAATTATTCCCGCAATCTGCACACCCCACTTTGTGGCGCACCTCTTGTAGAAAGCCTTTTTTAACACGCTCCAGGGGGGGAAAAGTCTTTTCCCCTGATTTGATATCCCTGATTGTTATCAAACAAATCGGTATCATCATTTTTACAATAATTCGCTATTGCGGATGTCTGGTCATAAGCAGCGCATCCTCTACAGGGTCACTATAATATGCCTTACGAATCCCATCCCTGGTAAATCCCATTCTCTCATAAAGACGAATCGCCGTTTCGTTTCCCACACGCACTTCCAGATGAATAGTTGTGACATCACGCTCTGCGGCAAGACGGATCAGACTCTGCATCAGAAACGCACCAATGCCTTCTCTCTGTCTGTCTTTTCGTACTGCCACATTTGTAATATCTCCCTCATCCAAGACCATAAGAAGTCCGCAGTAACCCAGTATTTTTTCTTTCTCTTCTACTACCAGAAACATGGCATCATCTCTGGTAAGAAAAGTAAAAAAACCTTCTTTTGTCCATGGAACATGAAACAGGTCCTGCTCTATTTCCATTACCTGATCCAGGTCATCTACAAGCATTTCACGCAGAATCATGCCTCTGCACCTGCCTGTTTCTGCGCTTTTTCCCGCTCTGCACGTTCCCTCTCTGCCTGAGATACGCGAAGATATTCCGGTACATGCTCCATAGCAGTTTCTGTGCGTCCTTCTTTATAATAAATGCTTCCTAATGCTGCTACTGCTGCTGCTCTCTGTTTGTTTACATGAGCCGGTGCAAAGGAATACGGAACATGCAGTTTCTCGGCGATTAGTTCACGAAATACCGGCACTCCGTCTCCAAGGAAAGTAACCATTTCGCCTCTCTGGTTCAGTTCATCCAATAGTTCCTCTATCGGTGCTGCCCACTGCTCTTTTAATGTTACAAGCTGGTGATTTTCAAATCTGTAAATTCCTGTATACACTTGTTTTCTTCTGGCATCCATAATCGGGCAGATCAGTCCCTGCGCATCATAAAGATTATATGCAAGCGCATCCACCGTAGGCACTGCCACTAATGGTTTCTTCAATGCAAGTCCCAGCCCCTTAGCTGTCGCTGAACCGATACGAAGCCCTGTAAAAGATCCAGGACCTGCTGCTACTGCAATGGCATCTATAGATTCCAGTTCAAGCTCTGTCATCTTCACAATCTCATCCAGCATAGGCAGCAAAGTCTGAGAATGTGTTTTCTTATAATTTACTGTATATTCAGCCAGCAATGTATCATCTTCTACAACTGCGACAGATGCTACGATTCCTGAGCTGTCCAATGCTAAAATTTTCATTTCTACCTCCTGACTGTCTTTCATTATGACAGTCCTTATCATACAATATCCCTGCAGCCCTCTGATCAGATTTCTTCCAGCCCGGTTACAGTAATCTTTCTGTAGTCAAATCCTTTATCCAGATCTTTCTCTATTGTCACCTTGATCAGATTTTCCGGGAGTATCTCTTCAATCAGATTTGCCCATTCGATCAGGCAGATTCCCTGTCCGAAGAAATAGTCATCGTATCCGATTTCTTCCATTTCCTCGATATCACCGATACGGTATACATCAAAATGGTATAGCGGAATACGTCCACTCTCATACTCCTGAATAATGGTAAATGTCGGACTGCAGATAGGCTCTGTGATTCCAAGTCCTGCTGCGACGCCTTGAGTGAATACGGTTTTTCCTACTCCCAGATCACCTGTCAGTGTATAGATCTGTCCAGGTTTTGCATTCTCTCCAATCTTTTTTCCCACATCAAATGTTTCCTGTGGTGTTTTTGTCTCTATAATCATCTTTTCCACCTTTTTCTTGCAGAATTGTCCTTTGCATATTATAATAGAGCGAACAGGGAAATACAATACTTTTTGAAAAGGAGACTTGAAACTATGGCAAATCCAGTAGTTACTATTACCATGGACAATGGCGATGTGATGAAGGCAGAATTATATCCTGAAATCGCACCGAATACAGTAAACAATTTCATCAGCCTTGTAAAAAAGGGCTTCTATGACGGACTCATTTTCCATCGTGTTATCAATGGTTTTATGATTCAGGGTGGTTGCCCGGACGGAACCGGTATGGGCGGTCCGGGATACAGCATTAAAGGTGAATTTACACAGAACAGATTCAAAAACGACCTGAAACATACAGCAGGTGTTCTTTCCATGGCAAGAGCCATGCATCCAAACTCAGCAGGAAGCCAGTTCTTTATCATGCATAAAGACGCTCCACATCTTGACGGTGCATATGCTGCATTTGGTAAAATTATTGAAGGAATGGATGTTGTAAACCGTATCGCAGAAGAAGATACTGATTACAGCGATCGTCCTCTTGATGAACAGAAGATCAAATCTATGACTGTAGATACTTTTGGTGTTGACTATCCGGAACCGGAGAAATGCTAAAAACAGCATGCAATAAAAAATAATAGAGCCTCATATGATTTTGAGTGCGGTAATATACTGATTGTATATCACACTGTTACTTTCAAAATCACATGAGGCTTTATCTATATTTCATTTCTTCTATCTACCACTTTTATAGCTTTCACTGCTGATTGCAGGATTCCGGATTCTTAATACCTCAGTCCTCGAACACCTTTACTTCGCCATCAATCACCGCATAATAAAGGTCTTTTTCCTTCTTCATTTTTGCTCTTCCATTCGTTCCTTCTGTGATGGATTTCTCCACTGAGCCAATCTGATCAGACGGAACCAGCAGGTGCAGTACTACTCTGTCTGTATATTCTGAATCCAGTATCGGAAGCTTCTGTTCTCCGGCAATATACTGGATTTTTCCGATTCCGGTGTAGTCTGTGATCACTTCCATCGAAATACCGTATGTTTTTTCTATCACAGTGCTGGCAGAAAGTCCTTCCTGCAGACTCTTGGAATATGCTCTTACCAGCCCGCCCGTTCCAAGTAAAACTCCGCCAAAATATCTGGTAACTACCGCAGCCACATTATAAATATCTTCGCCCAGGATCACATCCAGCATCGGTCTTCCTGCAGTTCCGGATGGTTCTCCGTCGTCGCTGCATCGAGTATATTCACGATTCTTTCCCACTGAATATACATAACAGTTATGTCTGGCGTCCCAGTATTTCTTCTTCATCTCCTCTATAAAAGCCAGCGCTTCCTCTTCCGTCTGTACAGGACGTACTGTGGCGATAAATCTGGATTTCTTTTCAACGATCTCGCCCTCACCGCCCTCATAAACTGTTTTATATTTTTCAAGCATTTTGTTATTCCTCTCTTAAAGTAAATACGCATCTTTGCTGTTCACAGGAAAAATCCTGTTTACAAACAATAATGGTATTTAACTGTCTCTACCGCCACAGTGTACCATGAATTACAGAAATTCGCCAGCGCAGTGTATACTAATTTTTATAAAAACTCACAATAACCTCTATAAAGGTACAAAACCAATTGTGAATTTTTATTTTTTTGCTTTATTTACTTATTCTTATTTGATATAATAGAACGGATTATAAAGGAGGTTTAACATGAACTACGGTAAAAAGTCGACTGCAAAGAAGCGGACTGCGCTGATTTCCCGTTCTTCCATGATGGGAAAACGTGCAAGAGTTTCTTTCATCAGAGTCCTGTTCGTATCACTGATAGCACTCTGCATCGCAGTAGCCTGCCTGGGTGTAGGGTCTTTCAGGGGCGTGATTGATAATGCTCCTGATGTTAATGATATTGATATTATGCCACTAGGCTATGCAACTTTTCTTTACGACGATGCCGGAAATCAGATCCGTAAGCTGGCCGCACCGAATTCCAACCGACTGCCGGTTACTTTGGACCAGATTCCTGTAGATTTACAGCATGCGGTCGTCGCAATCGAGGATGAGCGTTTTTATGAACATAATGGCATTGATGTAAAGGGTATCCTTCGTGCCGGAATGAAGGCAATCACTACCGGTGATTTTTCCGAAGGTGCCAGTACAATCACTCAGCAGCTCCTGAAGAATAATGTATTTACCAACTGGACCAGTGAGTCTACTCAGTTTGAACGATTCACACGTAAATTTCAGGAACAGTACCTTGCTGTTCAGGTCGAAAAGAAAACAGATAAGGATACCATTCTTGAAAACTATCTGAACACGATTAACCTTGGAGCCGGATCATACGGTGTACAGGCCGCCGCACGTCAGTATTTTGATAAAGATGTATGGGATCTGAATCTTTCCGAATGTGCAACTTTAGCAGGTATCACACAGAACCCGACCAAATTTAATCCTATTATTAATCCTGAAAGCAACCAGAAGAGACGAAAAGAAGTTCTTCAGCATATGCTGGATCAGAATTATATTACACAGGATCAATATGACGAGGCTCTGGCAGATGATGTTTATTCCCGTATTCAGGCAGCTCAGGAAAAGAATTCCAGTACTGAGAATACTGTTTACACTTATTTCGAGGATGAACTGACTGATCAGATCATCAATGACCTGATGAATATTAAGGGTTATACCAAAACACAGGCAACCAACCTTCTGTACAGCGGTGGACTTAAAGTATATACAACGCAGGATTCTACCATTCAGAATATTCTGGATGAGGAATATTCTGATCCTTCCAATTATCCGGATACTGTTCAGTATGAACTTGATTATGCCCTGACAGTTACCGATCCGGATGGAAATCAGGTAAACTACAGTAAGGAAATGCTACAGCTTTATTTCCAGAATGAAGATCCAGGTTTTGATCTTTTATTTGATTCTCCTGAGGAAGGACAGACTTATGTAGACAGATATAAGGAAAGCATTCTTGCAGACGGAAGCAAAGTTGTTGCGGAACGAGTAAACTTCGCACCTCAGCCACAGTCTTCTATGAGCGTTATCGACCAGCACACCGGTTATGTGAAAGCCCTGATTGGCGGACGTGGAGAGAAAACAGCCAGCCTGACGCTGAACCGTGCAACAGATACAACCCGTCAGCCGGGTTCCACATTTAAGATTGTTTCCACCTATGCACCAGCATTAAACGAAAAGGGAATGACTCTTGCAACAACCTTTGAAGATGAGCCATATGAATATCCGGATGGTTCTCCTGTAAATAACGCAACCCGTTCTTATAATGGAACCACAACGATCCGTACGGCAATTCAGAACTCCATCAACGTTGTCGCCGTTAAATGTTTTGAGGAAGTAACTCCGGATCTTGGATTAAAATATCTCGATAATTTTGGATTTACCACCCTTGCTCATGGAACAGAGGCTGATACAGACGCAAACGGCAATGTATGGAGTGACGCAAATCTTGCTACTGCACTCGGTGGTATCACCAATGGTGTCACAAACGTAGAGCTCTGTGCATCTTATGCAGCAATCGCCAATGGCGGAAATTATATCAAACCGATTTACTACACCAAGATTCTGGATCATAACGGCAATGTACTCATTGAGAATACTTCCGCAGAACGCTCTGTAATCAAAGAAAGTACCGCTTATCTTCTTACCAGTGCAATGGAAGACGTTGTAAAAAAAGGTACCGGTACAGCATGCCAGCTTGATAATATGGCAGTTGCCGGTAAGACAGGTACAACAGAAGCATATAACGACTTATGGTTTGTTGGTTATACTCCATATTATACTTGCGCAGTATGGTCTGGTTATGACAACAATGAAAAGTTACCTGACTATGCACGTAACTTCCATAAGAACTTATGGAAGAAAGTTATGACTCGGATTCACGAAGGACTTCCGTCCAAGGAATTCGAAAAACCTGCAAGTGTAGAGAAATTAAGTGTCTGCGAAGAAACAGGTCTTCTTCCAAGAGCAGGCTGCCCGGTAATTACTGAATACTTTGATGTAGGTACCATGCCGACAGAATATTGTGATCAGCATTTCTATGATGAAAGCTATGATGAATATGATTACAATTATGATAACAGTGATGAGTCCTCCAGCCAGACAGATGCCAATACAGATGACGCCAATAATGATTCAGACACCAACAATAATGGTGATGACAGTAATGGTGGCGAAGATAACGGTGGCGAAGATAATGGCGATGGTGGTGACTACGACGGTGACAATGGTGGCGATACTAATGGTGGTGAAGATGACAGCAGTTATCAGATCGATTATTATTAATTTCATATTCCATAACGGGATTTTATAAAAAATTTCCAGTCATATCAATATAAAAATCCACAGTCTTAATTCAAGACTGTGGATTTTTATATTGATGTAATATTTAGCTTTTGATATATCAATGATGTCAGGGTCAAAAGCCTTATTGTGCTTCTTTGATAACCATACGTGCAGATCCGTAGATACCTGCATCATTTCCAAGATTTGCAAGAATGATCGGTGTCTCTTTGCAGGCTGAGAACGCATACTTCTTATAATATTTCTGAATACAGTCGATCAATGGCTGTCCTGCTTTGGAAACGCCACCGCCAATAACGATTGCTTCAGGGTCTGTAACACATGCAAACATAGCAAGCGTTCCGCCGAGCATTTCACCTACCTGTGCCATAACATCGCAGGCTACTTTATCCCCTTCTTTAAATGCGTCAAGAACATTCTTGGCAGAAAGCTTTGTAAATTTGCGAAGAACTGTCTCTTCTTCTGTAGCTGCCAGAGTTCTCTGTGCCACACGTACGATACCTGTAGCTGATGCATACTGCTCCAGACATCCACAGTTACCGCAGTTGCAGGCTTCTTTTTCCTCATGATTTACTGCTGCATGACCGATTTCTCCACCTGCTCCATGAGCACCGCCAACGATTTTTCCATCAACAATGATTCCACCGCCAACTCCTGTTCCCAGAGTTACGAGGATTACATTCTTAGATCCTGCTGCTGCACCTTTCCATGCCTCTCCAAGTGCTGCTACATTTGCATCATTTCCGGCTTTGGAAGGAAGTCCTGTCAGTTCTGTGAGTTCTTTTGTAACTTCTTTGAATCCCCAGAAAAGGTTTACCGCACATGGTACCTCTCCTCTCTCATTAACAGGTCCCGGAACACCAATTCCTACACCATCGACATCTGATTTGTCCAGCTTGCGTTCTGCTATCTTGTCCAGAATTGTCTTCGCAATATCCGGAAGGATCGCTTCTCCGCTGTTCTCCTTACGTGTCGGGATCTCCCATTTTTCAACTAAAACTCCATCTGTCTGAAAGAGTCCACACTTTACAGATGTGCCACCAACATCAATTCCAAAACAATACTTTCCCATGATATCCTCCAAATTACTTATATTTTTATTATATGATATGATATGAGTGTCAAAAGATCTTTTGACACTCATTTGATACCCGAATTGCTACGCAGCTATGCTGCTCCCGCAGAGTAAACAGTAAGCTTATCTCTCCTCACGTTTTTTTGCAAGGTTTGCCTGAACACGCTTGTATAGCTCTTCTGCCGCATTGTATCCCATCTTCTTCTGTCTGTGGTTGACTGCCGCAGATTCAACAATGATAGCCAGGTTACGGCCAGGGCGAATCGGAAGAGAATGGCATACGATTTTATTTCCAAGATACTCTGTGTACTCTTCATGAAGTCCCAGACGGTCATATTCTTTATCTCTGTCCCACTCTTCCAGTTTAATAACAAGGTCTACAGACTGGGTATCTTTAACACTCTCAACACCAAACAGAGTCTTAACATCAATAATACCTATACCACGCAGTTCAATGAAATGTCGTGTAATGTCAGGCGCAGAACCTACCAAGGTTACATCACTGACTTTACGAAGTTCAACAACATCATCACTTACAAGACGATGACCACGTTTGATCAGTTCCAGAGCAGCTTCACTCTTACCAATTCCACTTTCGCCAGTGATCAGGACGCCTTCACCATATACATCCACAAGTACACCGTGAATAGAGATACATGGTGCAAGCTGTACGCCTAACCAACGGATGATCTCTGCCATGAAACTAGAAGTCGTACGCTCTGTCACAAAGGTCGGAACATTATATTTAATCGCAAGATCGATCATATCCTGTGATGGTCTTGTCATTGTACTGAAAATTACGCAGGGAATCTTACTGGAAATAAATCTCTCGTATTTAAATTTCCGTTCTTCATCACTAAGCTGCATCAGATAAGTATATTCTACATATCCGATAATCTGCACACGTTCGTTTGCGAAATGTTCCAGATATCCTGTCAGCTGCAGAGCCGGTCTGTTGATCTCGGCTGTCTTGATCAGTATCTCAGACAGGTCAATTTCAGGAGTCAGGTTGTGAAGTCCCAGTTCCTGAACTAATTTTGTCAACTGTACACCTTTCATTTGTTTCTCCTTTTCAGTTCAAAATTTGAGTTACTGTTCACTGCGTTCCCAGCAACAAATTTAACGATATTTTCATTATATCACATCATCATGTGCAACTTCAATTGTAAATAAAAGATACTTTTTGCACAACAAGGAAACAAAAAAATTACTTACTTTGTGTCAATCGGATATTCGCAATCCGCTTTTGCTACTTGCTCATAACCGAATTTCTAACCCTTAACTTTAGGTGCATGAAAAAAGTCATATACCTGCTGCGCGCTTCCTGCGTTCATACTTTCTGTTTCTGTCAGTTCCTCCAGAGAAGCATCTCTGATATTCTCAATGGACTTAAATTTCCTCATCAAGGCTTTTCTTCTGGTTTCTCCGATTCCCGGGATATCATCCAGCAGAGAATGGACCTGTTCCTTACTTCGCAGGGAACGGTGGAATTCGATAGCAAAACGGTGTGCCTCATCCTGGATCCTGGTGATCAGGCGGAAGCCCTCACTGCTTGTATCAATAGGAATCTCCAGATTATTATAGTATAGTCCTCTCGTTCTGTGATGGTCGTCTTTGACCATACCGCAGACAGGAATATCATCAATCCCTAATTCTGCCAGTACTTTCAACGCAATATTTACCTGTCCTCTTCCACCATCCATTAAAATCAGATCCGGCATGATGGAAAAACTGTCAAACTCGTCTTTTCCTTCATGGGTAAAGCGTCGGGTAAGCACCTCTTCCATACTTGCATAATCATTCGGTCCCTGCACCCATTTGATTTTAAATTTACGGTAATCACTTCGTTTCGGCTTTCCTTTTTCGTAAACGACCATAGAACCAACGGATTCAAATCCACTGATATTGGAAATATCGTACGCTTCCATTCGTTTGATTCCCGACAGTCCAAGCCATTCTTCCACCTCATGAACAGCGCCAATTGTTCTGCCTTCTTCACGTTTGATCCGCTCTCTGTCCTTATCCAGAACCATCTTTGCATTCTCTTCCGCCAGTTCCACCAGTTTCTCTTTCGTTCCTTTCTTTGGAACGCGGATATAGACTCGTTGTTTTCTTCTGGCAGTCAGCCATTCTTCTATGATCTGAGCATCTTCTATTTCCTTTTGCAACATAATTTCTCTCGGGATGAATGGTGTGCCCGCATAGAACTGCTTCATAAAACTTGACAATACCTGTGCTTTCGTATCTCCACGCGCCACACGCAGATAGAAATGTTCGCGTCCAATCAGTTTACCATCGCGGACAAAAAATACCTGCACAACTGCATCCTGTTCACGAAGATCAAGACTTTCATCCATTGCCACTGCAATGATATCCTTATCCTCTTCACCATAACTGGTGATTTTCTGACGCTCCCCGATTTTCTGAATGCTGCGGATCAGGTCACGATATTCCGTGGCATCTTCAAAACGCATTTCATCTGACGCTGCCATCATCTTATCTGTCAGCATATCAATCGTATCCTGAAAATCTCCATTTAGGAATTTCAGCAATTCAGTGATATTTTTCTTATACTCCTCAGAGGTTATATAACCCTGACAGGGAGCTGTACACTGTTTCATATGATAGTACAGGCAGGGACGATCCTTTTTACAGTCTCTCGGCAGTACTCTGTTGCAGGAACGCACTTTATAAAGTTTGCGCACCAGTTCAATTACGTCTTTTACTGCTCCCGCACTGGTATATGGACCAAAATATTTTGTCTTGTCTTTCTTCATTCTTCTGGCGAAAAGTACTCTGGGATATTCCTCATTAACTGTGACTTTAATAAAGGGATAACTTTTGTCATCCTTGAGCATGGTATTGTACTTCGGACGATGTTCCTTAATCAGGTTGCATTCCAGAACCAGGGCTTCCAGTTCTGAATCTGTAATAATGTACTCAAATCTGGTGATATGGGTTACCATCTGCTCAATCTTGGCGCCTTTATTCCTGCTACTCTGGAAGTACTGTCTCACCCTGTTCTTCAGACTGATAGCTTTTCCAACATAGATGATTTCATCTTTCTCACCATGCATGATATAAACTCCCGGCTTGCCTGGAAGTTTCTTTAACTCTTCCTCTATCTGAAACATAAAATCTCCTCCATTTATGCTTCTACGTATTCTACTATTATGTCATTTTTGATAACCGCCATCTGCTTTACTTATATATTTTAGCCATTTATTCTTCATATGCCGCTAATTCAGGCAAGTACTCATGAGCTTGCTAAGTAAATTTATATATAGAAAAAACAGAGTCGGAATATTATCCGGCTCTGTTATTGTATCACTGAATCTCTGTCTTATCCAGCGTTACTGTATTCTCTTTTACATCTGAATCCGGGACTGTTGTCTGATCTGCTATCGTCTGTTCTGTCTCCGTTTGATCCATCTGTTTTGTTACCGGCTCTTCCGGTTTTGTTTCCGTCTTCTCCGGAATTTCCAGGTCATCCAGGTTTTCAGGAATCTCGAGCCCACGCTCTACAGCACGGAATATTTTCATAAATTCCTTGCCTGTAATTGTCTCTCTGCGGATCAGGTAGTCGGCAATCTTATCCAACGCTTCTCTGTGACCTCCGATCAGTCTTTTGGCTTCTTCGTATGAATTATGAAGAAGTACCATCACTTCATGGTCTACCTCTGTCGCAGTGTCATCACCACAGTTTAAAACTGCTCTGCCACTAAGGTACTGATTCTCCTGGGTAGCCAGTCCCATAAGTCCGAATTTCTCAGACATACCATACTGGGTGATCATGGCTCTTGCCACTTTTGTCGCCTGCTCAATGTCATTGGCAGCACCCGTTGTCACTGTATCAAATACCAATTCCTCTGCGGCACGTCCGCCAAGATATCCTACAAGCATTGCTTCCAGTTCTTTCTTGGTGTTGAGATATTTCTCCTCTTCCGGCACCTGCATAACATAGCCAAGTGCACCCATTGTTCTCGGCACGATCGTAATCTTCTGTACCGGTTCTGCATCTTTTTGCAGAGCACTTACCAGTGCATGTCCTACTTCATGATAAGATACAATCTTACGTTCCTGAGCGCTTAAGATTCTGTCTTTCTTCTCTTTACCTACAAGAACTACTTCGACAGCCTCGAGAAGATCCTTCTGGGATACCGCACTGCGTCCGCTCTTAACCGCAAGAATCGCAGCCTCATTTATCATATTTGCAAGGTCAGATCCCACTGCGCCGGAAGTTGCAAGCGCAATGTTCTCGAAGTCAACCGTCTCATCCAGATGTACATTTCTGGCATGTACTTTCAGAATCTCAATTCTTCCCTTCAGATCCGGACGGTCAACAATTACTCGTCTGTCAAAACGGCCTGGACGCAGAAGTGCAGGATCAAGAACTTCCGGACGGTTCGTAGCTGCCAGAATCAGAAGACCTTTAGAAGTATCAAATCCGTCCATCTCGGCAAGCAGCTGGTTCAATGTCTGCTCACGCTCGTCGTTGCCACCGCCGTAATGGGAATCACGACTCTTACCGATTGCATCGATCTCATCGATAAAGATGATACATGGTGCATTCTTCTTCGCTTCCTCAAACAAATCGCGGACACGGGATGCACCCACACCTACGAACATCTCTACAAATTCAGAACCTGACAGGGAAAAGAACGGTACATGCGCCTCTCCTGCTACGGCTTTTGCGAGAAGTGTCTTACCTGTTCCGGGAGGTCCCACAAGCAGGGCACCTTTCGGAAGTTTGGCACCGATAGTCGTATATTTTCCCGGATTATGCAGGAAATCTACAACCTCCTGAAGTGATTCTTTCGCTTCATCCTGTCCGGCTACATCTTTGAAAGTAATTCCTGTGTCTTTCTGAATATAGGCTTTCGCCCGGCTCTTTCCAACTCCCATCATGCCACCGCCTTTATTCATGCGGCGCATAAATACCATCAGCAGTACAAACAGCACGATCGTCGGCAGAAGCACACTGACCAGCATGGAAACAATCTCACCAACTGCATCCGGCTGCTTATATTCAAACTTGATTCCTGTTCCCTCAAGTCTCTCGGTCAGTTTATCTACTGACTCCATCTGATTGGTATAATAAACATCTTCTGAAAATCCTGATGACTGATGTTTCGGTGTGATCGTCAGGGTGTTTGACTGAAGTGAAACTTCCTTCACATCTCCATCATTTACCATCTCAATGAATTTATCGTAAGTGATCTCACTTGAACTGTCCTTGAGCATATTAGTAAACATGGCGAAACATACCAAAGTAACCAGGAGGCATACCAGAAAAGCAAGGATCGACTGATGATTTTTATTCGGATCCGGCTTGCCAGGACCTTTATTATTATCAGGACGATTGCCATTCGGATTATTGTCCATATGATTATCCATTTTCTTCCTCCTAAACGTTATCGTTCTTATTATAAAGAGAATTTTGTTATAAATCAACCGCGAGATTGTGAAATTTCCGTTATGTCTCGGGTTTTCTGTGATCTTCGCTCACAAAAAACACCTCGCGGGATACTATCAGTGAACAGTAGCCGAATCTTTCCAGTCACTGCTTATTGCTCCTCGCAATTGAAGCAGGGGACTTACTTTATTCGGTTAAATTTACTGATTTGATAAAATTTCTTTATTTTTTAAAAATTTATCTGTTACAAACCATGTTTTTTGTAGTATACTATTGACAAAGTGATTACTGCTCACTTCGTTCTCAGTAATACGCTTTGCGATGCACAGAATTTATACTAACTGCATAAATTCGCGCTGTATGTCTCGGGATTTTGGCATAATATGCCAAAGCACCTCGCGGGATACCAACCACGAGCAGTAATAATAAGTGACTAATTATGTGATGGGAAAGGAAATGAACAAATGAAGATAGGATTTGACAACGACAAGTATCTGAAAATGCAGTCCGAACATATTCGGGAACGTATCAGCAAGTTTGGTAACAAGCTTTATCTGGAATTTGGCGGCAAGCTTTTTGATGACTACCATGCTTCCAGAGTTCTTCCGGGATTTGAGCCGGACAGTAAACTGCGCATGCTGATGCAGCTTTCTGATCAGGCAGAGATCGTCATCGTAATCAGCGCAGCTGACATTGATAAGAATAAAATCAGAGGTGACCTTGGTATCACTTATGATGAAGATGTGCTCCGCCTTATGGAAGTATTCACAGAGCGCGGTCTTTATGTAGGAAGTGTCTGCATCACTCAGTATGCAGGACAGGAAAGTGCAGACGCATTCAAGAAACGTCTGGAGAAGCTTGGAATCAAAGTTTATGTGCTTTATCTGATTCCTGGTTATCCAAACAATACTTCCTTTATCGTAAGTGACGAAGGATATGGTAAGAATGACTATATCGAAACAACAAGACCACTGGTTGTCATTACTGCCCCGGGACCAGGAAGCGGAAAAATGGCTACCTGCCTTTCCCAGCTTTATCACGAATACAAACGTGGTGTCAAAGCAGGCTATGCGAAATTTGAAACTTTCCCAATCTGGAATATTCCGCTGAAACATCCGGTAAACTTAGCTTATGAAGCTGCAACTGCAGATTTAAACGATGTCAACATGATCGATCCATTCCATCTGGAAGCATACGGCGAAACTACCATTAACTACAATCGTGATGTAGAAGTCTTCCCGGTTCTTCAGGCTATGTTCGAGAAGATCATGGGTGAGTGCCCTTACAAATCTCCGACAGATATGGGTGTCAACATGGCAGGAAATTGTATCGTCGATGATGAGGTCTGCAAAGAGGCTGCACGTCAGGAGATCATCCGCAGATATTATAAGAGCATGGAAAATCTGGTACGCGGAACCGGACGCGAAGAAGAAGTTTATAAGATCGAGCTTCTGCTGAAACAGGCACATGTCAATATAGAAGACCGCAAAGTTGTTCCGGCTGCATTACAGCGTGAGGAAGAAACAGGTGCTCCGGCTGCTGCTATGGAACTTCCTGACGGACGTATCATTACCGGAAAAACTTCTGAACTCCTCGGTGCATCTTCAGCTCTGATTCTGAATGCCCTGAAAGAGCTTGCCGGAATCGATCATGACAAACATGTCATTTCTCCGGAGGCTTTAAGACCGATTCAGACTCTTAAGACAGAGTACCTTGGAAGCAAGAACCCAAGACTTCATTCTGATGAGACTCTGATTGCACTTTCTATCAGTGCTGCTGACAATGAAGATGCGAAACTGGCTCTTCAGCAGATTCCGAAGTTAAAAGGATGCCAGGTTCATACTTCTGTATTGCTTTCTCAGGTAGATATCCTGGAATTCCGTAAACTGGGTGTTGAACTTACCTGTGAACCGAAATCTGAACATGCTAAGAAACCACAGAAATAACTAAGCAGAAAATACTATCAACGCATGCATAAATACTGAAATATCGATTTCAGAAGTTTTATCATCCACGCATAATAACTTTATAGTATTGATATACAAAATAAAATGATATGCAAAAAGTTCCTCTTTGATTATATGATTTATTCATATAAATGAGAGGAACTTTTTTAACACGCTCTATACAAAGCACTTCACAGCACATTGGGAGGATAATTATCTGATTTATTTTCCTACAATTTCCAATGCTCTGTCCGGATAATTGGTAATGACTGCTTCAGCGTCTGCATCTTTTACTAACTGGATATGTTCTGGTTTGTTTGCTGTCCAGACGTGCATTTTTAATCCTGCACGTTTTACTTCTTCCATAAACTGCGGATATTTCAGATGATAAACAGCAGGATGTACCGCATTGATTCCCAGATTCTTGGCATACATGGCAGGATTGATCCATCCGTCGCTGAAAAGAATACCTGTCTGTACATGATCATCCAATTGTTTTAACTGCATCAGACTGTAATGGTTGAATGAGGAGTAGATCAGCTGATCTTCCATGTGCATTTCTTTTACCAGTTTCAATATCTTCTCTTCCATTCCTGGATAAAAGCAGATGCTGTTTTTTAATTCGATATTTACCATCATATCTGTGGTGCGCATCAGATCCAATACTTCTACCAGAGTTGGAACACGGTAAATCCCATTTGGTTCTACGTCTGTGCTAACCTTTAACTCTTTTACCTGTGCCAGAGTCATATCTTTGATCAGACCTGTTTTGTCTGTGACACGATCTACGGTCTCATCATGCATAACGATCAGTTCGCCATCTGCTAATGTATGTACATCCAGTTCGATTCCATCTGCGCCCTGCTTAATGGCAAGTTCAAATGCTTCCATGGTGTTCTCCGGTCTGTATCCACTGGCACCTCTGTGTGCCCATACTTTTGTTGTTCTGTTTTCCTTTTTTGTCTCTGCCATTTTCTATATGCCTCTCTTAAAATTATTCTAAAATGCCTTAATCGAGTAGGAGGAAGTGATTAGCTCCCTCCTACTCGATTCGTAACAGTTCAGTACTCTCGTGAGATAATAGAATACTGGATAGTTACTATCTTTCTATATTTAATAATCATAAAGATTCCGGTCTTTCTACCTCATAGTTTGACCAGTCATCAATGGAAGTGGAGGCAGATGTATCTGCGCTGTCCTGGTAAGAATCTACTGTGATCGTATAGTCACTGTCACCTTCTACATAAGTGGTTCCATCTGTGCCCACAACAGAGACTGTTTTACCGTCTGCATCTGTAATTGTTCCTGCATTTGACAGAGAAGTGATCTTGCTGTCACCGGTTACTGTCCATGTGGAATCTTTATCGATTACTACATTACAGTAGCCGTCTCCACCGTTTCCTGCATATGTTTCATCATTGACAAAAGCGCCTTCCAATGTGCTTCTATTAGTCATATAAAAGTCCAGATCACTGATAGAATCCCAGATTACATTTCCTTTCATATCCTGACTGTCCGCTGTGAAGTTACAGTCAGAACCGTTGTATCCGCTCTGTCCCCATCCACGCTGGTTATTATTTCCTGTGCACTGCAGGAAGAATTCGCTGTCATCATTATATGTGATGTCGACATCTTTTAATGCGATCGTACATTCTGTATTGGTTGTGTAAAATAAACCGCCGTTTTTGGATGTGATCGTTCCGCCATCCATCTGGAAAGTACTGTTTCCTACTTCAGAATCACCGGACATACTCTGATAAAGGATGACAGTCCATGTTGTATCATTCTGATCATCATCACTCATATTTCCGGTCAGGTTACTGTTATAGAGTCTCAGGGAATTTAATCCTTCAATGCAGACAGCTTCTGATCCGTTTGCTGTCAGCTCTGCATTATTGACAGCGATATCTGCTGTGCAGTAAACTGCCGGTGATCCTACTCCGTTAGATGTATAAGTTCCGTCATCTACCACCATTGTTCCGCCGCCTCTGTCACTTCGGATTGCCGCAGAGGATTCACCGTTTGTCTCTACGCTGAGATCCCATGCATAGAGTTTTCCGCCGCCAGCTGCATGAATACCGCCTGAAGTATCCTGCTGTGTGCTGATATCTGTATCTGCCGCATATACCGTTCCATCACCGTATGCAAAAAGTCCTGCGCCACCTTTGCTGTCAGTCGTTATCGTACTGTCTTTGACATAAGCAGTTCCGTCTGTGGCAAGGACTGCTGCACCTACACCATAAAAGCTGGAATTGTCACCGCCCTGACTGTCTGACGATGTTCTGGAGATTGCATCATTGTTAAATGTAACTTCTGCGCCATTGGAAACCAATGCTGCATTCTCATTCGTTTCTGTGGACTCCAGGGATGTGTCGGAAACTGTTTTGTCTGAACTGTATTCATTAGCCGCTGCGTAACTGTCCACACCGGAATCCTGACCACCAGGACCTCCCTGGCCTCCACCTATTTCCATGGACTGAACTGTGATGGTTGCTGCGTTTCCGTCATCGTCTAATGTGATAGATACTATATCGCCCTCTTTGATATCCTCTAATGTAATCTCCTCGCTCTGATCTGCCCCTGATCCGTCTGGAGCTTCTCCATCTGGTTTCTCCGGAGCATTACCATCAGGTGCTCCCTGGCCTCCATCCATGGTCTGTTTTGTAATTATAGTACTATCGGTGACTGTAATTTCCTGTTCTTCGCCTGTAAGATCTAACATAGATGGAGCTTCGCCATCTGGTGCTCCCTGATTATCTTTGACTGAATCTTTATCTAAATTTTCTGCTGTATCTTCTTTCGTATCAGAAGTTTTATCTTTTGTCTCTGTATCTTTTGCTGCTTCGTTTGCTGTTTCATCTACATCAGCAGATTCATCAGTTCCATCATCAGACTCTTTCCCATTTTCTGGTTTTGCATCACCGTCTTCTGGTTTCTCAGGTGCTTCTCCCGGCTGTTCCATTTCTTTTCTGGTTCCTACTGCAATTGTGATTTTTCCATCCGCTACAGATTTCACTTCTCCCAGAATTTCATTTTCATCTGTTTTTTTCTTGCTGTCTTTATCTGTATTCTCGTCAGATGAATCAGTCGTATCTTCTGCAGTGTCACCTGCTTCTTTGGTGCTTTCTGTTTTACTGTCTGCTGCAAATGCTGTTGCTGTAGAACCCACGGATGTTGCTGTGATCATAACTCCCATAATCATTGCCAGATGTTTATACTTCATAGTGATACCTCTCTTTATATTTTTATACTCTCTTTGTTTTCTTTTGTTGATGGTATTACTATATCTGATAAATGTGTTTGAATTATGGGCAGTCTGCGAAAAAAATGTGTTCTGATCTGGATTAAAATTAATATAATTCTATTCTTCTATGCGTTAATAGAGGAAGCTGTTCTCTGATCTGTTCTTCCCATTCCAGATCAATTTCTTCTATTAAAATTCCTTCTTTTTCATCTAACTGATTTCTGACCTGTCCCCACGGATCTGTCACAATGGAATGTCCCCATGAAATATATCCCGCCTGTACGTTCCTGGCAGGTGCACATCCAAGCATATAGATCTGATTATCCAGTGCTCTTGCACAAAAAGTCAGTTCCCAGTGTGCCGGTCCCGTTGTCATATTAAAGGCTGCCGGAACGAAGATCATCTTTGCCCCTTGCAATACCATCCTCCGGGCAAATTCCGGGAAGCGGATATCATAACAAATCATAACTCCCATTTTCCCAAATTCTGTATCAAATACGGTGGCGTGATTGCCTGGTGTCAGGGTATCTGATTCTTTAAAATACTGTCCATTTTTTACATTAATGTCAAAAAGATGCGCTTTTCTGTGTTTTCCGATCTGGTTTCCATTTCGATCAAAAATGTAGGACGTATTAAAAACATTTCCGGCTTCATCTATTTCCGGCATCGAACCTGCAATGAGATAAATCTGATATTTTCTAGCATAATCAGACATTGCCTGCCAGGATGGGCCGCCTTCTTTTTCGGCATAAACCGGGAAATTTTCTGTCTGATATGGACAGCAGAACATTTCCGGAAGAACTACAAAATCCGGAGATTCTGTTTTTATCTTTTCTATATATTTCCCTGCTGTACGAATATTTTCTGTTTTATCTTCTACTGTTGGCATCTGAATGGCTGCTACTTTCATATTTGCTCTGTCCTTTCTATGGTAAATCAGTTATCTACAGTCTATCGGCTGTGCAGTTCTACAAGAATCAATTTTTACATATCTACTATATCAGTAAAAAAATACTCTTACAATCATACTCTATAAAGTTGCTTCTGTTTTTTTTATATGATATAGTAAAAACACCAGAATTTATTTCTGCTTTACGAAAGATAAAGAATTGACATAAAAATAATTTCGTAAAGGAGTGTGATTTTATGACTGCAACAAAAGAACGTATTATAGGTGCTGTATCTATTATGAGCGATAAAGACGCCGATATTTTCTGGCGCATTATTCAAAATCACTTTACAGCTCCTGATTTATTCGCAAACATTGAAGATACAGAACCTGATGAAACTGATTTAGCAATGCTAAAAGAAATAGAACATAATCCCGACTGCCATGAATTTATCTCTCAGGAAGAACTAATGAAAGAACTTAACATCGAAATTTAGTAACTATTCGGCAGGCTACTAACTGTGAACGGTACTAAACAATTACAGAATTTAAAATAACAGCCCCCAGACATGTACTTTTTTCCATGTCTGGGGGCTGTTTATACTTTGTATTATTTATTATTCATCATAACCATTCGGGTTATTGGACTGCCATCTCCAGGAATCTGCGCACATTTCTTTGATTCCGTTCTCTGCTTTCCAGCCAAGTTCTTTTTCTGCTTTGGAAGCATCGGAATAGCATGTTGCGATATCACCTGGGCGACGTGCTTTGATCACATATGGAATCTTAACACCTGTAGCAGCTTCAAAGTTCTTCACGATATCAAGAACGCTGTATCCTTTTCCTGTACCAAGGTTGTAAATGCTTAAACCGGAGTTGTCTTCGATTTTCTTAAGAGCTTTTACATGTCCTTTTGCAAGGTCAACTACGTGGATATAATCTCTGACACCAGTTCCGTCCGGAGTATCATAGTCATTTCCAAATACACCCAGTTCTTTCAGTTTTCCAACTGCAACCTGTGTGATATATGGCATCAGGTTGTTCGGGATACCGTTTGGATTCTCACCGATTGTTCCGCTCTTATGAGCACCGATTGGGTTGAAGTAACGAAGAAGAACTACATTCCATTCCGGGTCTGCTTTCTGAATATCTGTCAGAATCTGTTCCAGCATGGATTTTGTCCATCCGTATGGGTTTGTACACTGTCCTTTCGGGCATTCTTCTGTAATCGGGATGATTGCCGGATCTCCGTATACAGTTGCAGATGAGGAGAAAATAATATTCTTTACATTATGTTTTCTCATCACATCTACCAGTGTTAATGTTCCGGCGATATTGTTCTCATAATATTCCCATGGCTTTGCAACAGATTCTCCTACTGCCTTCAGTCCTGCAAAATGAATACAGGAATCAATATCTTCTTTATCAAAAACTTCATTTAAAGCATCGCGGTCCAGGATATCTGCTTTGTAGAATTTCACTGGTTTGCCTGTGATCTTTGAAACTCTTTCCAGAGATTTCTCACTTGCATTGCTTAAGTTATCCAGAACAACAACATCATATCCTGCGTTCTGCAATTCTACAACTGTATGGCTTCCAATATAGCCTGCTCCACCTGTAACTAAAATTGCCATAATAATTCCTCCTAACCTGTCTTCCTGCTACAATACCTGTTTTTTTGCAATTTCTATTATTTTTTCTCTTTCAACAATACCTATATTAGTTCACAGCATCAGAAATATCCTTGATAATTCTGAGTGTAATCTATAAAATTCTGCGATATCCTGTTTCACATCTGCAAAATTTATCTCTGTATTTTACAGCACCCTATATTCAGAACTGTAAAATACCGTTGCCTGGCACGTCATGTATTGTAGAAAATCCTGCGAAAATATGATTTCTCTCATATCCCCGCAGGATAATTCTATCCAAATCAGTTCATAAATACAAGTCTTTATGGACATGTACGTTTTTTTTATACCTATTTATACTTATTTACAATCTCTTTCATCCGGGAAAGTTTTTCTTCCATGTCTTTCACCAGTTTAAACTGTGTTCTGCAACGATCCAGATTATGTCCCTCTCTGTGAATCTTGAAATAATGATCTCCTTCCAGATAGTCTGTGAGGAAACGCATTCCACATTCAAAGGTCATAAGGATTGCTCCCATGGGAAGCATATCCAGTTCTGCCTCAGTCAGTGCACCGCCACAGCCTTCGATGAATCCCTTGACATAAACTTCATAAAGGTGAAGATCGCAGGACACCTTCGTCAGGTCTTTCTCATCCTCTGCTCCGGTACTTGCGCCAAAGCGGATAGAATCACCGAAATCATTTACGGAAAGCCCCGGCATTACAGTATCAAGATCAATCACACAGATGGCTTTTCCCGTTGCATTATCAATCATAATGTTATTCAGCTTGGTATCATTATGTGTAACACGTAACGGCAGTTTTCCCTGATCCTGCATATCGCACAGGACATGTGCCAGTTCTGTGCGATCCAGCACAAACTGAATCTCTTTTTCCACATCTGCGGCTCTGTGACATACATCTTTCTCCACAGCAGTTTTAAACTTATCCAGCCTGTCCACCGTATTATGAAAATTCACGATGGTTTCATGAAGAGTTTCTGCCGGATAGTCTGCAAGCAGCCTCTGGAAATGTCCAAAAGCAACTGCACTCTGGTAAAAATCTTCCTCATCTTTTACCATATCATAGCAAGTGGCATTTTCAATGAACAAATATACTCTCCAGTATTCCCCGTCCTCATCTACATAATAAGGAAGTCCATCCTTTGTCATCACAAGATTCAGAGTCTCTCTCTCCACATCTCCACCGTTTTCCTGGATCTTTTTCTTCAGCCAGGCGGTAACACCGCTGACATTCTCCATCAGTTCCACAGGTTTGGTAAAAATACTCTTGTTCATTTTCTGAAGAATATAATGTTTGCCTGTATCATAAGTCAGGCGGTAAGTATCATTGATATGTCCGCTTCCATAAGGAATACATTCTGTCAGATTATCTCCCAGAACAAATGCACTGGTGATATTCTTTATCTCCCTGTTAATTTCCACTCAATTATTCCTCCCATAATTTCTGTGGATACAGCCCTCCATCTTTTAAATTCTGAATGGCAGCTACTACCACAGGTTTATCTTCTTTGTAAGTTACGCCATACCATTTATCCATAGATTTCAGAACTTTTACAGTTGCTCTCTTCTCACCGAGAAGTTCATCTACTACAAATGGCAGGAAATATTCACATTTCAGCGGGTTTACTTTCAGATTCTCATCCAGGAATCTGGGGAATCTGTCTTTCAGCTCTTTCAGGATACTTGCGGAAAATCCCCACATATTCATGGATACTGTACTGCCTTCCGGAAGCATAGTCCATGTTTTTCCATCATCTTCTGTATAAGCTGTGCCGCCGTCATGCTTTTCGATATGGGTACGCTCGTTGATCTTAAGAAGATGTCCTTCTTCGTCTGTCACGCACACACCTCTTGCCACATGGCCATTCTCTGTCAAAGTATTTTCCAGTTTATAGCCGACCATCATATATCTGTAAGTATCCGCGGTATCTTCATTCTCTGTCAGGAAATCATACGCCATCTTAAATGCATGGCTTCCGTAATAATCATCTGCATTAATCACAACGAATGGTCCGTCGATTTCATTGATGCAGCTTAATACTGCATGTCCGGTTCCCCATGGTTTCACACGTCCTTCCGGTACTTCATAGCCTTCCGGAATATTGTGAAGATCCTGGAAAACATATGATACTTCTAACTGGTTACTGAGACGGTCACCGATGGCGCTTCTGAAGTCTGCTTCATTTTCTTTTTTGATAATAAATACTACTTTCCGAAATCCGGCCTGTACTGCATCATAAATGGAGAAATCCATAATGATGTGTCCCTCTTTGTCCACCGGATCGATCTGTTTCAGACCGCCGTAACGGCTTCCCATACCTGCTGCCATAACTACTAATACTGGTTTCTTCATGATTTTTTCCTCTTTTCTTTAAATGTTTTTCGTTACTCTCAGACTGCCTGGTAACTTTTTTACATTCATCTTATCATACTATGATTTTGAGGTCAAAACGTGTTACATAATACATTTCACAATCGCAAGAATTGTTATTGCCCTGCTATCCTCTATTATCATCCCTTAATACCACCAGTAACACCACCGATGATCTTCTCAGACAGGAAAATATACAAAATAAATGTCGGCAGGAATACAATGATCACCGCTGCAAACATTCCGGCCCAGTCACCTGTATATTTCATGGAGTTGATCATTCCATAAAGTCCGGGTGCAACAGGTTTCAGCTTATCCGAACTTGCGAAGATCAAGGACAGGAAATACTCGTTCCAGATATTAATAAAGTTAAAGATTGTCACTGTTACGATTCCTGACTGTGCCATTGGGAACATGATTTTCCAGAAAGTACGCATGGGAGGGCATCCATCGATTGCTGCCGCTTCCTCATAGGTTCTGGATATATTGCTGAAAAATGTAAGCAGGAAAATAGTCGTATAAGGTACGTTAATTCCCACATACAATATGATCAATACCGTTCTTCCTGCTGCCACATTATTCAGGATTCCCATACCGGAAATAATGCTGAAAAGGGGAAGAACAACCATGATCGCCGGAACACCCATGGCAGATACGAAGCTGGTCTGGATGAATTTATTTGCAATAAAATCAAATCTGGACAGTACATAAGCTGCAGGTGCGCACACCAGAATCAGAATTGTGCAGGAAATCACCGAATAGATCAGAGAGTTTCCGAAGAATCCTGCGACTCCGGCACCGTTCCATGCTTTTGCATAGTTTTCAAAATGTAATCCGGACTCAAACTTCAGAGCTTTTCCCTGGAAAATTTCTGCTGTTGTGGAAAAACTCGCCCCGAATACCCAGCCCAGAAGCGCAATGGTAAAGATTACCCAGAGCAGCAGGATGATGTATCCCGGCAGGAGTTTGACTTCTTTTTTCAGATTAAAGGGTCTGCGTGCCCCTTTTTCTTTTGCCATTTCTCATCCCTCCTTAGAATTCCAGATCATCATCTTTGATCACTTTGTTACAGATTGTAAATACAACGACTACGCAGACACTGAGCAGTACACCGATGGCAGCTCCCAGACCTGCATTTCGTTCTGTAACTGTATTACCGCCGCCGAAAATCTGCATGTACATATAAACATAAGGGGTAATTGTCTGTGTATCTGCAGTTACTGTGGAGAAAAGCTGTGACCATACAAAAAAACCTACACTGCTTACAGACCACATGGTAATGTTGGTCTTAAATACTCCCTTTAACAATGGAAGTGTCATATAGCGGAACTGCGCAGGTTTTGTCGCTCCGTCAATGGTTGCCGCCTCATAATATTCAGGGCTGATACGCTCAATACCGCTGAGCCAGATCAGCATATGGTATCCAACCATTCCGAAACAATATGCAAACAACAGTGCCCAGAATTTATGGTCATTATCCAGGAACTGGATCTTTGCCAGATTGTCCAGATGTAATGCCGTAAAAAGATCTTTCAGCAGACCATATCTTGGACTGTATACATACTGCAGCCACATAGTTGCAAGTGCTACTGCACTGACGATATTTGGCATATAAATGATCGCGCGGAAAAATTTCTTTCCTCTGATTCCGCTGGTAAGGATAACTGCAAATAAAAGAGACAGACTCATTACCACCAGACCGCCGATCAGCCAGATACGAAACAGGTTAAAAAATGAAGTCTTAAATAAGCTGGTACTCATCAGCTTTGTATAGTTTCCGAACCCTACAAATTTCCATAAATCCATGGAATCTGTAACTCCGTCAATCTTGAAAAAGCTCATGATCACTGTTCTGATAATCGGATAAAGAAAGATTCCCAGAAACAGCAGAACTGCCGGAGTCAGAAATACAACAATCATCGTTTTATTTTTCTTCAAACAAATACCTCCTCTGTAAGTAATACCATATCTACGGATTGCTACGCTTCGCTCCCGCAATCCTCCAGCCATTCGGAATCCGCTGATTTACTTCGTAAATCACTACTTCCTCATGTCTGTCGGTTTCAAAAAGACAGATGGTGGCAGCGTAGATACGATGCCACCATCTCTATAAATTCTTTATTTATTTCGCTGCGTCCTGCATAGTGGAAACAAATTCATCTGCTGTAATGGAACCTGCCATTAATTTGATGAAGTTTTCTTTGATAACCGGAGTCATATCTACGTTAGATTCTACGCCGCATGCCCATGTGAAACGGTTTGTGCTCTGCTCGATCACAGGTTTTGCACACTCAACCATTGCCGGCCATTCTGTGTTTGTTGTATCAGCCGGAATACCTACAGTTTCATCTGCAAGTTTCTGGTCGTATTCACCTTTTGTAATGAATGTGATCAGATCAAATGCTTCTTTTGCAAGCTTTGTATCTTTGTTGACACCAAATACCTGTGCGCCGAAATTGTTTGTTTCGATTCCGTTTGCTCCGTCTGTAAGTGCCGGATATGCGAAGCATCCCCAGTGGAAGTCAGGGCCTGCCATCTCTTTTACTTCGTTTGGTAACCAGGAGCCATTCAGATACATTGCAGCTGTTCCAAGTGCAAGCTCTGTGTTCTGACCTGCAGGCCATACGTTGGAACCAACCATCTCTGAATAATATCCGTTAGATGCAAGTTCTTCGATATCCTGTGCCATCTGAAGAACTGCAGGATCATCCCATTTACCTTCAGTTACGATCTCTTTTACTTTATCTTCGCCAACCAGTCTTGCAAGATGATATCCGATCACACATGTTGCATAGGCATCATCCATAGTCATTGGTGTGATTCCTGCATCTTTTAATTTCTGGCATACATCTTTGAATTCATCCCATGTCTTCGGTTCTTCTGTAATTCCTGCCTGCTCAAACAGATCTTTGTTATAGAAGAAAGCAAATACGTTTGGCTGATATGGAATTGTTTTTAATGTGCCGCCACCAGCATCACGGCATGCTGCCATCAGACCTGCATTTGCAGTTGCTTCATAGTCATTGTCTTTCGCAAGGTCTTCCAGATCCAAAAGATATTTACCGTACATTCCGTTTACACGGTCAATATCTTCGTCAAAAATATCAATCTGTGTGCCGCCGTCCAGTGCAGGCTGAAGTGCTTCACGGTTTCCGGTACGTCCCTTAAACTGAAGGTCTACCTTAACTCCTGTCTGCTCTGTATAAGCGTCAACTGCTTCCTGAATTACCTGACCCTGTGGCTCTGTAGCTTCCCACATTGACCAGTAAACTAATGTGTCATCAGCTGCCTGAACAGTGAAAGCCGGTGCTGCAAGTGAACCAACCATAACCGCACATAATGTTGCACTAAGCATCTTTTTCTTCATACCCATAACCTTTTTCCTCCTTTGTCGGTTTTGACATTTTGTCTTCTTCTTTTTTCTCTCTTTTCGCTCTTTTGTTGATTTTCAACAATTATTTCTTTTGGTAGTTCTTATTTTATCATTTTTGCACAAATAGTATTTGCACAAACGTCCATTTCTTTTGTACAAAAATTCATTTTCAACTGGTTTTTCATCTGTTTTTGTTGTATACTTGTACACAACAACCATATTGCAGATTTCTGACAGCAAGAGGGAGGTGTCAATAATGGCTTTTGAGAGTATGTATCTGGAAGAAGATATTCATATTGACCGAATTTATACAATCCACTATTTTGAATACAAAAGTGATTTTCACTTTGCAGGAGAACGCCATAATTTCTGGGAATTTCAATGTGTAGATAAGGGAAAGGCGGAAATAGAAACAGATAACGGTATCTACCATCTGACAAGTGGGCAGCTCATCTTTCACAGACCAAATGAATTTCATAACCTTATTGCCATAGGAAATACCGCTCCTAATATTGTGGTAGTTTCTTTTGAATGCGATTCTCCATGTATGAAATTCTTTGAGAAAAAATTGCTGAAACTTTCTGATTCTGAAAGAAATCTCATGGGAATGCTGATCGCTGAGGCCCGCCGCTGTATCAAAACCCCTCTGGATGACCCTTATACAGAAAAGATGGAAAAGAAAGAAGATTTTTTGTTTGGTTCTCAGCAGCTGATCCGAATTTATCTTGAACAGATGCTGATCTATATGATCCGGAGAAATTCTTCTCCTCCCATGACTGTACCTGTCAGCCAATTTGTGAATCTGAAAAATAATTCCGCTGTCTATAAACGTGTCATTGCTTATATGGAGGACCACATCCGGGAAAATATTACACTCTACGATCTGTGCCATGACAATATGATCGGACGCTCCCAGCTTCAGAAAATATTTCAGGAACAACATCAGTGCGGCGCCATGGATTTCTTTTCCCGTTTAAAGATTGCCTATGCCAGACAGCTGATCCGCGAGAACCAGATGAACTTCACACAGATTTCGGAATTTCTGGGATACTCTTCCATCCATTACTTTTCCAGACAGTTTAAAAAAATTTCCGGAATGACACCTACAGAATATATCACATCAATAAAGGCGCTCTCAGAACGAGAGCGCCAGTAATACCAGACCAGTATTTTCATAATATCGAACAGCCTTTTTCTTATTTCATACTGCTGAGATTCTCTATAAATTCATCCGATGTTTCTTCTAATCTTGTAAGCTTCAGAAGTTCGCTTTGTATCTGTTCTTTATAATCCGTATCTGCCTCCAGACCTGCAGCCCACATGTACGGCTTGGACATTTCTTCCACATATGGAACTGCATCTTCCAGCATCTGCGGCCACTGAGTATTGTCCACATCTGCCGGAATAGAATTTACTGCTTCTGTCATTTTCATATCTGTCTCACCGGTACAGATAGAATATGCAAAATCAAAGGCTTCCTGCTTCATCTGAGAGTCTTTTGTCACACCAAATCCCTGTGCGCCAATCATAACCCCTTCGGTGCCATCTGCTCCATCCTTCACAGCTGGCCAGGGGAAAAATCCCCATGAATCATCAGTACCGGTGGCCTCTGTCACCTCATTTGGACCCCAGGAACCCTGAACCACCATGATTGCCTCTCCATCACCAACCTCATTCTGTCCATCCGGATGCTGCGCCGGTGCAATCTCACTCATATATCCGGCAAAAAACAGTGTTCGGATATCTGCGGCAGCCTGCTTTGCCTCAGGTATCTGAGACCAGGTGCAGTTACGGATCAACTGCTGCACTTTCTCCTGTCCAAGATATCTGGCAAGCTGATATCCATAAAGTAGATTTACGTATTCTTCATCACAGGTCATTGCACTTAAACCACTGTCACTGTTTTTGATCTTGCGACATACTCTGATCAGTTTCTCCCATGTATCGGGAATATCCTGTTCTGTAAGCCCCGCCTCTTCCCACAAGTCTTTATTGTACCACACGCCTGCAATATATGGCTGATAAGGCATGGCAAGAAGTTTTCCATTTCCCCAGCCCTCTACCTGTTCCAACAATACCGGCATAATGTGGTTCTCATAGTCTACGGTATCTGCCATTTCTTCTAATTCTGCCAGATACTCTTTATGTTCCTGTGCCATTCTCTGGTAATCGTCATCAAAAAGATCTATCTGCTCTCCGGCATCCAGTGCAGGACCTATCAGCGACTGGATTCCTCTGCCTTTCCACTGAATCTCTACAGAAATACCTGTAGCTTCTTCATAAGCCTGGGCTGCTTCTTTTATCACATCTGCCTGTGGTTCATCTTCTTCCCACATAGACCAGTATACAATACTCTGTTCCGGGATTTCTGTAATCTCATCTGACGCTGATACAGTAGTTGCTCCTGCTGTAAACAGCATTGACAAACAACTCATACCCACTGCAATGCTTCTCCATTTTTCCATACTGAAAATACCCTCCATTGTACCTGCTTTTACATGGATAACTGTCTGATTTTATTTTCTCCAATAATCACTTGTCTGTCAATCCCCAAAATTTATACATTTCTAACAACCATGTCGAATACTGTTCACCCTCTTTTCAACACCAGACAAAATCATCCGTTTCACTACGCAGGCTCTAGAGTGTGTTTGAAAAAGGCTCTACAACGAATATCTGCTCCGCAGGAGACTTACTTAGTTTGATCAAACAGGATTTCCATCTTCGTTCCCTTACCCGGCTCACTGTCCAGAAGAATCTTCGCATGATGCAAAACCGCGCCGTGTTTTACAATAGAAAGCCCCAGGCCTGTACCTCCGGTTTCACGTGAATGACTCTTGTCCACTCTGTAAAAACGCTCGAAGATTCTCTGCTGTTCGCTTTCCGGAATACCTATTCCGTTATCTTCCACACGAAAGTACGGTTTCCCATTAAGTTTTCCCACAAAAACCTTTACGTCTCCACCATCCTGAGTATAGCGAATGGCATTATCTGTAATATTGTAGAACATTTCATATAGTACATGGCGTACTCCCTGCATCTGTGCAGATTCGCCTGTATATTCCAGATTAATCTTTTTCTTTGCTGCCCTGTTCTGCAGATTGTTAATCACATCTTCCCCAAGTTCTCCGATATCAACCTGTTCAAACATAGTTTCTCCGTTCTTCTCATCCAGTCTGGAAAGCTGAATAATATCTGCAACCAGATTGGATAAACGCTCGGACTCATGAAAAATCCTGCCGGAAAAATCCTGTATCTTGTCCGGCGGTACCATTCCATTCATCATAAGCTCAGCATATCCGGAAATGGACATTAACGGCGTTTTTAATTCATGAGAAACATTTGCGGTAAATTCTTTTCTTGCACTCTCTGCGTTCTTCAGATCTTCCATTTGTTTCTTGATCTGCCGGTTCTGCTGATCCAGCCGAAACAGTAACGGCCTCAGTTCTTCATAACAGACATTGTCCAGCGGCTTTTCCAGATTAATCTGATTAATCGGTTCGATGAGCTTTTGTGTCTGGTTCTGTACCAGAAAAAACTCGATCACAAAGATCACACATACCAGTCCTCCAAGCAGTAGAAAACTGGATAACATAGTCATCAAAAGACTGTCTGTGGTCCTGGCCACACGAAGAACCTGATCATCTTTTAATTTTATCGCATAATAGAAAGTCTGTTTTGACAGGGTATCAGAATATCTGACCATTTCACCGAATCCCTTTTTCTCAGCTTCAATAAACTCTGGTCTGTTGCTGTGGTTTTCCATTTCAGAAGGATTCTCAATGCTGTCAAACAACACATCACCATCTTTTCCCAGAAGAGTGATGCGGCTGCTGGTGGCATCCCCTATCTTATCTGTAAGAAAGTCCCTTCCATCTTCTTCCAGTCCTGTTTTAATGTATGCAGCTTCGTCTCTGACACCTTGTTTCATATAAATATCATATCTGTTATACATGACAGTTCCTGCTGCCAGGAATGTAAGTATTACGGATAAGATAATAAGTAAACTGGTGTGACTGAATATTTTATGCTTCATTTTTCCACTCCTGTTTTTCGTCTGTTTCATCTGTTATGCACCGATCCTGTATCCCACACCCCGGATCGTTTCGATCAGATTTCCTGCCTCGCCAAGTTTCTGGCGCAGGGTTCTCACATGGACATCCACAGTTCTGGTTTCACCGTCAAAATCATATCCCCATACATGACAAAGAATCTGATTTCTTGTCATAACAAGTCCTTTATTTTCCAGCAGATACTGAAGAAGTTCAAATTCTTTTCGGGTAAGATCGATCTTTTCTTCCCGGTAACGCACCTCATGACGTCCTACATTCAGATAAAGCTCGTCGTAATGCAGTTCCCTGTCTTCATTCTGACGGGTACTTCGTCTGAGAACTGCTTTTACTCTGGCAACAAATTCCATCATACCGAAAGGCTTGGTAATGTAATCATCGGCTCCGCCTTCCAAACCTTTTACTTTGTCAAATTCCGCTTCTTTTGCAGTAACCATAATCACCGGCACATCCTTTACAGATGGCATACTTTTCAGCTGTTCCAGAATGGTATAGCCATCATCTCCCGGAAGCATGATATCCAGCAGGATCAGCTCCGGTATCTCTTCTTTCAGTGCTTTCATCAGTTCATTGCCATTGCCAAAACCCCTGGCTTTAAATCCTGTTGTTTCCAGTGTATAAATAAGAAGCTCCCTGATATTCCGCTCATCTTCTACACAATAGATCATTCTGCTTTACCTCCCCTTTATTTATCACCTGTTTTATCGTCACAAGTGTATTTCTTTTTTCAGTATACTTATTTTTTTATCCCTGTACAAGTAGATATCCGGCATCTGCTTCATTTCTTTAAAGCAAAAATCCGGCCATTTTCTCTGAAATATCTCTCAGATACTTCAGAGTGCCCGGATTTCCTGATCATGCAAATAACATCATCCGTTACTGTTCATTTCGTTCTCAGTAACGTTGCCAAAATTCATTCCAAATTGCCTGCGGCAATGGAATTTTGGCTTGTATGTCTCGGGATTTTGGCATATTCATGCCAAAACACCTCGCGGGATAATGGCATGTGTACAGTAACCATCATCCATCTGTTTATTTTTATGAAAGCTGATATTTGATTCGTGCGTCTTCCAGTTCATGATAAAATGTTTCGTCCGGATGGCTCTTGACAATATTCAGATGACTGTGAGTATCATACAGATCTTCATTCACCTGCGTCACACAGACTCCAATATTGGAACAATGGTCTGCCACACGTTCCAGACAGGTTGTAATGTCTGAAAGGATAAATCCCATCTCTATTGTACATTCACCGTTTCTCAGTCTCTGTACATGACGACGTTTCACTTCTTTGGAAAGTTCATCAATCACTTCTTCCAGCGGTTCAATTTTCTCCGCAAGTTTCATATCCTGTTTGTCAAAAACTTCATATGCCGTATTTACGATATCTTCTACTGCCTGTCCCAGCACTTCCAGATCTTTCTTTGCATTTTCGGAAAACTTCAGTCCTTTTTCATAAAGCTCCTGTGCTGATTCCATAATATTTACAGCATGGTCAGAAATACGTTCAAAATCCCCGATACAGTGAAGCATAATGGAAAGGCTGTGACTGTCTGCTTCTGAAATATCTTTGTGGCTCAGCTTCACCAGATAAGTTCCCAGTTCATCTTCATAGCGATCAACCTTGGATTCCATGTTTTCCACACGTTCTACGCCTTCTTCACTGTATTTGTCCACCAGACTCAGCGCTGTAAACAGTGCATTGTGGGATTCTTCTGCCATTTTTCTTGCTGCATTGCGGCTCTGCTCCACTGCAAATGCCGGTTTCTCCAGGAAACGTGGTTCCAGGATCATAAATTCTCTGTCCTCTGCCGAAACAACAACATCCTCTTTTTTGTCCCGGATCGTAAGACAAGCAAGTTTCTCCAGCCCCTTTGCAAAAGGAAGAAGAATGATCGTTGCAGTAACATTAAATACACTGTGGATAACAGCAATTCCTGCCGGTGTTGCAGCCTGATGGAAGAAAGAAAATCCAACAACTGCATTTATAAGATAGAAAACAGTCATAAAGATAACTGTACCGATCAGGTTGAAATACAGATGTACTGCTGCTGCACGTTTTGCATTCTTCTTGGCTCCGATTGCAGAAAGGATTGCAGTAATACAGGTTCCGATGTTCTGTCCCATAATGATCGGGATTGCTGCACTGAACGGTACTGCACCTGTAAGACACAGGGCCTGCAGAATACCTACGGATGCAGAAGAGGACTGGATCACTGCAGTAAGAAGGGCACCTGCTACAACGCCTAACAACGGATTTGAGAATTTAAGTAACAGATTTGTAAATTCCGGTACTTCTGCAAGGGGTTTTACAGCAGAACTCATCATATCCATACCGTACATCAGGATTGCAAAACCAATAAAAATTGTTCCGATATCTTTCTTCTTTGAATCATTGATAAACAAAATAAAAATCACACCAACGATCGCAAGCACAGGGGAAAATGATGTTGGTTTAAACATCTGAATGATAAAATTGTCACTCTGTATTCCTGTCAGGCTTAAGATCCAGGAAGTGATTGTGGTACCGATATTGGCACCCATGATCACTCCTACTGCCTGTGATAATTTCATGATCCCTGAATTTACAAAACCTACTACCATAACAGTCGTAGCTGAAGATGACTGGATCACTGCTGTTACTCCTGCTCCCAAAAGTACTGCTTTTATCGGATTTGAAGTAAGATTTTCAAGAATCTTCTCCAGCTTTCCGCCGGAAACCTTCGCAAGACCATCTCCCATTGCATTCATACCATACAAAAATAATGCAAGACCTCCGATCAATGTTAATATACTGAATAAATCCATGATTATTCTCCTTTTCCCTTTTCATAAGTATACGGTTATTTACTTTCTGCCATCTGCTGGCAGTCTCAGACATGTGCAGGTATATATATGTTTTTTGTGATACATATCCCTGACTTGTTTCTCATCATAACCATACTTTGTAAAATCATCCCCATGAGAATGTTAAATCCATGTAAAATTTCCAGTCATCCTATTCATTCTATGCAAAGTTCCCATAAATCCATCCGCATTGTTAATATAAAAATAAAAAGAACCATTGCAAGAGATATGACACTAACCGGTGTTCATCTCTTACAATAGTTCTTTTATCAATCTGGATTCTGTATTTCGACAGTATTATTATCAGAATCCGCGGATTTCTTCATCTTCGGAACCGGTCTTATCAATAGAACGGATTTCCAGGAAGTAACTGTAATTATCATTTACCTTTACTTCCACTCTGTCTCCAACCTTATGACCTTTTAATGCCATACCAATGGGAGATTCAATGCTGATGCGGTTTTCCATGGAGTTTCCTCTTATGGAAGTTACCAGCTTATATTTCTCAATCTCATCGTCTTCCTCGAAATATACCTCTACAATATCGTCCATTCCAACTTCATCGTCTTTGGAATCATCAGAAACAATGGTCGCTATTTTCAGCATATTCTCAAGATAACGGATACGGCTTTCATTCTGATTCTTATGCTTCTTAGCCGCATAATACTCAAAATTCTCACTCAGATCCCCCTGGGCTCTGGCTTCCTTTACAGCTTCTATTGCCTCTTTTCGTACAACCAGCTTGCGGTGGTCGATCTCCTGCTGAATTTTCTCAACATCCTTCTGTGTAAGCTTTTCTCTCATGACTGCATCTCCCTTTTACTGTTTTTCAAGTCGTTTCTCTTTCATATATTGTGCCATCTCATCAGAAATATTGTCAATCAGATAATTCTTACTGCTCTGACGTTTCTCATGCCATTGCTGGCGGATCTGGTTTTCTGTAGCTTTTATTTCGTCACGAAGACCTCTGGCAGACATACGGTGAGCACCCTGTCCCATGATAATGATCTGCTCCAGCCCATCGGAGGTAGCTACCGTTACCTGGTTTTCACGGCCGATCTTATGGACCGTTTTCTCGATATACTGATCTGCTGTCTCAGCTTCTTTGGTGTAGACTACATGGATGTTATGATAAGTGATCACTTCCTCTGCATGGCCTTCTATCTTATAAGCGTCAAATACAAGAATTAACGTACATTTCTTAAAGCCCTGATAGTTGCTCAGGATATCCATCAGTTTTGTCTGAGCTGCATGGAGATTTGCATCTGCCAGCTCTTTTAAATCTTCCCAGGCATAGATGATGTTGTAACCATCTACAAGAAGATATTCTTTTTCTTTCTTCTTAGCAGAAGAACTGTTACGATAATAACTACCGCTGTCGGATTTTGAAGAAAATGTTCGTTTAAACTGTGGTTCTTTGTAACGCTTGACCGGTCCGAATGTACGCTCGAAAATGGCTTTCAGCTCTTCTTCATCCTCATAGCTTCCTACGCCGGCATTTCTGGGTGGACGATAACCCGAATCTGTCTGATTGTTACTATTCCTGTTTCCTGCTATACTTTCTTCGCTATCCGGTATGGTACTTCCCAGCTCAGACTCGTCAATCCCTTCTAAGTGCATATAATCCTCTACTTCATACCATGGCACCACAAATCCTGCTCCATGAGCACAGAATACAGAACCTGTAGGATTGTCCAGGTCACGTTCGGAATCATATCCAATCTCCGCTACAATCTCATCCTGATTCTGACATGGTGCATAGCCCTTTAATGAACAGAATAATCTGCCACGTCCCTTTGTATAGGATGTTACCTGGGCTTGATAATCTCGCATCATTGATACAGGTGCACTGCCTTTCAGAACCATCATATCATCCTCATCTGCTTCCGGCTGCTGGAAGGTTCCATTCATTTTCTGAATGTCAGTCATAGCACGCCCGATCATATCTCCCGGAATCTCAAGTCTGAACTCATAATATGGCTCAAGCAGAACACTCTTTGCTTTCTTTAATCCCTGACGCACAGCCCTGTACGTCGCCTGCCGGAAATCGCCTCCCTCTGTGTGTTTCAGATGGGCGCGTCCTGTAATCAGTGTGATCTGCATATCTGTGATGGGAGAACCGGTTAATACTCCCGGGTGCTCCCTTTCTTCCAGATGAGTCAGAATCAGACGCTGCCAGTTACGGTCCAGCACATCCTCACTGCATGCAGTAAAAAACTGCAGACCGCTTCCCGGTTCTCCCGGTTCCAGAAGCAAGTGTACTTCTGCATAATGACGCAGCGGCTCAAAATGACCTACACCTTCTACCGGCTCTGAAATCGTTTCTTTATATACGATATTTCCTGTTCCAAACTCTACTGCTACATGGAAACGCTCCCAGATCAGATGTTTTAATATCTCAATCTGAACCTCACCCATCAGCATGGCATGGATTTCTCCAAGCTGTTCATTCCATACAATATGAAGCTCCGGTTCCTCCTCTTCCAGCTCTTTGAGTTTCTTAAGCATCTGGTGAACATCACAGTCCTCGGGAAGCAGAATTCTGTAGTTAAGAACAGGTTCCAGAACCGGCATCTCGGATTCCTGCTCTATTCCAAATCCCTGTCCTGGATGTGTCTGGGAAAGACCTGTCACTGCACAGATAGTTCCTGCAGGTGCCTCCTTTGCAAGCTCAAATTTCGCACCGGAATAGATACGGATCTGATCCGCTTTCTCTGTATCTGTCAGAAGTTCCTTTACCTTCAATGTTCCTCCGGTGATTTTCATATAGCTTAAACGGTTGCCCTGATCGTCTCTGGCAATTTTGAATACTTTTGCGCCAAACTCAGACGGATATGTCGGTGTCTCGCAGTATTTTTCCAGCCCATGAAGGAATTCTTCTACACCTGTCATTTTCAGAGCAGAGCCAAAGAAACATGGGAAAAGTTTTCGCTCCCTGATCACTTTTTGGATATCTGATGTTGATATTTCCTCTGTTTCCAGATATTTTTCAAGCAGTTCCTCATCACAGACAGAAATATCTTCCAGAAACTGAGACTGCAAATCTGATTTTTCCCAGGTGAAATCAACGCAATTATCACTTAATCGCTTCTTTAATTCTGCCAGAAGTTTCTCTTTATCTGTTCCATCCTGGTCCATTTTATTGATAAACAGGAACGTCGGGATCTGATATCTCGCCAGAAGTCTCCATAAGGTCATAGTATGCCCCTGCACACCATCTGCACCATTGATCACAAGAATGGCATAATCCAGAACCTGCAGTGTTCTCTCCATCTCCGCTGAGAAATCCACATGTCCCGGTGTATCCAGTAAAGTTATCCCCCTGTTTCCCAGTTCAAACTCCGCCTGCTTGGAAAAAATCGTAATTCCTCGTTCCCGTTCCAGGTTATAGGTGTCCAGATAAGCATCCTTATGATCCACCCGCCCCAGTTTACGGATTTTTCCCGTTAAATATAAAATCCCCTCCGACAACGTAGTCTTACCAGCATCTACGTGTGCAAGGATACCTACAACAAGTTTCTCCATAGTATATTTAGAACTCCTTTTTTTCCTTATGAATAATCAGTATATTTTTTAACGTTCTATCTGTTAGCTTTATCAGTTAATTATTTTAACATACTGATATAGAGAAATCCAATAGGGTTCTGCTATTATACGTTCATTTATTTCATGATTAGAGCGTCAAAAAGGTAATTTAATAGCTAAGGATACTGTATTTAGTATATTTGCTTCGTATATTACAACGATATATTTTCAAGGCATTTTATATTCTTTTTATTTTATAAATTACATGGAAACTTTTTATTCTTTATGTGTTCCTCTGACTACTTTGATTCCACGTTCTTCTATCATATTGCAGATTTGTGTCATCCTTGGACATTCATGCTTTCCACCCGGGAGACGACAAATACCAACGTGGATGGTACTGATTGTTTCGCTGACCAGTCTGTCTATCTTTTCCAGGATTCCTTTATCTTCTATGGGTTCTGTCGGGTTGGCATCTTTGCATCCATTACAGGTCATCATTGCTGCCAGACAGGTATCTTCCGGATAATCCTGAAAGAAATCAGTTCTGTTCTGAAATGCTGCCAGGCATCCGACTCTGGCGCATACATTATTAGAATGAATACACGTCAAAATTCCTATCTTATTCATCTTTTTCCTCCATATACAACAGGCCAGAGTCAAAATTTTTTCTGACTCTGGCCTGTCAATTCTCATATTATAAAAATAAAATATGCATCTTCCCGCGGCTGTCATTTACCACTTCCGAATCTACCTGGTAAATCCTTTTGATCAGCTCCGGAGTGAGTACTTCCTGTGGAGTTCCATATCCTTCCAGCACACCATCTTTCAATACATAAATCTTATCACAGTATGCCGCCGCAATATTCAGGTCATGGATAGCTGATATTACAGTTACGTTAAGTTTCTTTACCAGTTCCATCAGCATGATCTGATGTGTAATGTCCAGGTGGTTCGTCGGCTCGTCAAGGATCAAGGCAGGTGTCTGCTGTGCCAGTGCCCTTGCCAGAATTACTCTCTGCTGTTCTCCACCTGACAGAGTCGAGAATGTGCGGTCTGCAAACGTCTCCATCTGCACTGTTTTCAATGCTTCATCCACAATCTGATAATCTTTCGCATTATCCCGTTCCAGAGTTTTTTTATGAGGTGCTCGTCCCATAAGAACAACCTCTCGCACTGTGAAATCAAAATTGTAGTAATTATGCTGTGCCACAACCGCCATTTTCCTTGCAGAACTCTTGACACTCATAGAATGAAGTTCCTCTCCATCCAGATAAACAGCACCTGCATCTGGCTTCAGAATACGGTAGATACATTTTAACAACGTCGACTTTCCGCTTCCATTTGGCCCGATGATTCCTACCAGTTCTTTGTCCTGTGACTCTATGGAAATGCCTTTTAATATCTGTCGGGCGTGAAATCCAACCTGAATATCTTTTGTAGTGATCTTCATTACTTGCTACCTCCAAATCCATAGGATTTCCGCACAAGCAGATAAATAAAGCATGGAGCACCGATAATTGATACCAGCACACCAATCGGCATCTCAGAATTCTTCAGGATCACACGACATGCCACATCACACCAGATCAGAAAAGACGCGCCAAAAAGTGCGCTCAGTGGAAGTAATCTTCTGTGGTCAGTTCCAAACAGAATCCTGACTACATGAGGAATCACAAGTCCTACAAATCCGATCACGCCAGCACAATATACGGCAAATCCAATCATTACAGAAGCAACAATCAGGTAAAATGTTCTCAATCTGTGTAAATCTGTTCCAAGTGTGATAGAAACTTCATCTCCCAAAAGCATCAGATTCAGGTTTCGATACTGTGTCCAGAAGATGACCACACATATCAGAGTAACCGGAAGCATCACACCTACTCTGGCCCAGCTTGCCCCTGCAAGACTTCCCATGCTCCATTTCATAACTTCCGTAGCTGCATTTTTGTCATTTGTAATGTAAATAACAAAATTTGAAAAAGCAGAGCATACCGCACTGACCGCCATTCCGGCAAGGATCAGCTTAGCTGATGTTGCCTTTCCTCCCATATTTGCAATAGCAATAACTGCAAAGGAGGTGATCATCGCGCCAATAAAAGCAGTAACTCCGACAGAGTTCCCGCCAAGAAAGCTTCCGATTCCGAGCATGATTGCCAGCGTTGCACCAAGGGATGCACCGGATGAAATACCCAGTACATAAGGATCTGCCAGCGGGTTCTGCACGATCGCCTGCATTACTACGCCACATACAGAAAGAGCCATTCCAACTGCCAGAGCCAACAGGACTCTGGGCAGTCGGATCAGCCATACAACATCGTGAATTGCACCTTCTGCATAGGCAGACAGACTTTTTATATGAAATAATTTATAAACAATGACACTGTACACATCCTTCAGCGACAGATCAGCATTACCAAAAGTAATCGCCGCAAGTATGGAAAAAATAAGAAATCCTGCAAGTCCGATGAGGACTGCCACATACATGGATGTTCTGAGCACACTGCCTTTTTTTGTCTGTGAAACCTGTTCTTTCACTGTATTTTCCTCAATCAGTCAAGATTAACGTCCGGGTATAATCCTTTTGCAAATGTTTCGATTCCATCCTGTGTACGTGTTGCACTTGCATACATCTCGCTGAGCATGATCGGATAAACACGACCGTTCTTTACAGCGTCAAGACTCTGAAGTGCTTCGTCATCCTGAATAACTGCAAGCTGGTCATTCTTAACTGTTTCCGGATCATCTCCTGCATATGGCATATATACTACGAAAATTACGTCAGGATTTGCTGCAATAATATCTTCTTTTCCAACTGTAGAAGCATCCGGGTTTGCCAGAGTCGCACCTAACTGTGTTACCATATCTCCACCAAGGCTCTTTGCACCATAGTTTGTGATATCTTCTCCAAGAGGTTCCAAAACCATTACGCTTGGTTTCTCTTCTACATCTGCTGTTGCTGTAAGAGTTTTATCGATCACTGCCTTTGCATCATCTACGATTGCCTGTGCTTTGTCCTGTACATCAAAAATCTTTCCAAGGTTTAAAATATCTGTAAATTCATTTTCCAGAGTTCTGTCTCCGTCAGGGCGTGTGTTTGTGTTGTAATAGGTGTTGCAGCCTTTGTCGATCCAGTCTGTTACATTTCCGAGGTTTTTATCAGAGAACAGGGAACTCCAGGATAAGATCATGTCTGGCTCCAACATCGTTACAGTCTCAAGGGATGGGGTAAATTCATCAAGATAATTTGTTTTAGAGAATGCTTCTTTGAGATCATCCGGAACTTCATTATCAAGACCCGCTGTAGCTACAAGGCGGTCTTCCAGTCCAAGTTTCAGCATAGTTTCAATGCTTCCCTGATATACAGCAAGAACTTTCTCCGGTGCCTTTTCATAGGTTGTTTCGATTTCATTTCCATCATAATCATAGGTTGTGATGGTCAGAGGATATTCTGTCTTTGTACCTTCTGCGTCTGCTGTTTTATCTGCATCTGCTGAATCCTGTGCGTCTGCATCTGCATCTGCTGCCGGCTGGTTGTCCTCTTTGATCGTCTCAGAGTCTGCTCTCTCTGCTGCAAAAGCTGCCGGAGCTGCGGAAACTACCATAGCTGCTGCCATCATAATTGCCATAATTCTTGTAGATAAATACCTGTTTTTCATTTGACTTCCTCTCTTTTCGTATATGTCGTTTACTTGTTCGTGTAACCGAAAAGATGGGACTTCATAAAAAGTAAAATAGAAGTGATAAAAATAACGGATACTTTTTACGGAAGCTCCTTCTTTACACTGTCAGGCAGGTTTCCTGACTCACAGATCACAGAAAGTTTCCACAAAATAAAAACTGATACAGCATCCATGCTTCAGCAGTTCATGAATGTTGTATCAGAAATATTTCCAGATACTCTCTGGCAGCCGGATTCCGCCTTCTCACATATTTATGCAATGACATATTACAATCCCGCTTTTTTCTGTATACAGTGGCCGCAACCGTTCAGGCATTTCACCTGATTCCCTCTCACATTATCATACACAAAATCTGCGTATGATAATGTTCACTTAACAGCTATTCAATTACGCTGATATAATTTTAGCACACTGCTTTTATAATTACAACTATATTCGAGACACATCAAAATTCTTTCTTCTCCATAAGCCGTACACTACCCCAATAAGACCCCATATATACAATTACTGTGAACAATGCAACTCCAGCCAATACCATTCCCCAGTTAAGTCCATTCAGCCATGCATCGACTGCGTCTGCTGAAAGTCCCATTGTTTTTATCAGAATATAAACTACGGCAAATATAATAGCCCACATGACCATTGCAATATAACGTCCTTTTTCCGCTCCAAAATGTATTACAAGCGGGAGCGATACCGCCAGCATAAGAAGTGCCAGTGGAATGTATATCAGGCTGCCGATGATAGTCTCACTCAGGCACCCTTGAAGCTCTGCCACGCCTTTGCAGATCACTCCCGTTATCGTTGCAATTCCCCACACTACAGCCGTAAGCCCTGCTCCCAGCAGATATTTTTCCGCCACATACTGTTTTCTGGTAACCGGCAAGGTCATAAGAAACGCAAGACCATTATCAAACTCATCATAACTTATAGTCGTAATGGCAAAAATTGCTGTGACAATCGTAAAATATCCTGTAGCAAAACTGACACTCCCGCTTCCTGCCAGATTCAGGATGACTTCCATTACAACAACCAGGATAAAAAACTGTTTCTGCTGTTTCATCAGTTCTATATCCTTTACAAATAATCCCTTCATTCCTGTTCCTCCATCATCACTACCAGATCATCAATCTTTCCATTCTCAATTACAACATCCGGGTAATTTTCCATATAAAATTGTTTCTGGTTTGTCAGACACCTGTATCCATAAGCTTCTTTCCGGATCTTAATAAGGTATTGCTGATCCAGTTTTTCGTACTCTTCTTCTGAAACTTTAAGAACTGCATAATCTGACAGCAGTACATCTGTTTCCTCATGAAGGATAATTTTTCCGGCATGAATCATATAAAAATCATCACAAAGACTCTCCAGATCTGATGAAACATGCGAACTGATCAGAATCGAACTGCTTTCATTTTCTTCCATATATTCTCTCAGCATGTTCAGCACCTCATCCCTGGCAATCACATCCAGACCAACTGTAGGTTCATCCAGAATCAGCAGTTCTGCCTTATGGCTTAATGCTGCCAGTACTTTAAACTTTGCTTTCATACCAGTGGAAAATTCTTTAATTTTCTTGTCTGTGGGCAGATTGAATCTCCTGCACTGCTGCAGAAATTCCTCTCTGTCAAAATCTGGATATATGCTTTTCATAATATTTGCCACGCCCGCTGCTGTCAGATACATACTGAAGCCTGAATCTGCAAAAACAACTCCCAGTTTCTGCTTATCCTCCGGCTTAAGCTCTTCTGCCTTTTTCCCAAAGACCTCTATCTCTCCGCCATCCGGATGAATCAGGCCAAGCAAAGCTTTAAATGTGGTGGATTTCCCGGAACCATTTCTTCCAATAAGTCCTGTAATCATTCCAGGCTGTACTTCCATAGAACAGTCCAGCGAAAAACCTCTGTAATTTTTCTGCAAATGACTGATTTTCAACATATCTTAGTCCTCCATGATCATTTCAAAAAGATTTCTGATTTCCTCATCGTTCAGTCCACATCTTCTGCCCTTCATGATTGCCTGCTCCAGATCATGTTCTACTTCTTTGAGCTGTTCTTCCCTCATCAGGTCTTTATTTGTGGCTGCAACGTAGGTTCCTTTTCCATGAACAGTGACGGTAAATCCCTCTTCTTCCAGATTGTCGTAGGCTTTCTTCACAGTCAGGGCACTGATCTTCAGTTCCTTTGACAAACTGCGTACTGAAGGTAATACAGTGTCCGGCTGTAACTCTCCTCTGATAATCGCAGACTTAATCTGGTCTATGATCTGTTCATAAATAGGTACCATGGATGAATTATTGATTATAATATGCATATGTTTCTCCTCCATCTACAAACAGTATATAACAGCATATAACTATTGTCAACTGTTTTATACTGTTATATTTCATCTGTTTAAAGAAAAAAGGATATCTTCAGTCACATAACGTTTCTGAAAATATCCCTTTTATATTATTCTGCCAAATATGCCTTCAGTTTCTCCATATCAGCTTTCATTACTCTCCGTCCCACCTCATAAATCTCCTTTAAATGGGCGGGATCACGCTCAACCGGTTTGGCACTGATGTCTCTGTCCGGGCGGATAACGTGGATCCTGCCCTCTTTTTCCAAATATGCGATTTTATCCAACATACGGTTATACTGAATATGACGTTCATCCAGAAGCTTTACAAGCTCCGGATACTCTCTGAACTTCAGTCGGATCAGCGGCATCAGCTTATTATGTTCTTTTCTGTATCCCGGATGACGGGTACAGACTACCACATTTTTCTCATAACCCTGTGAAAGCATCCAGTTTACAGGAATCGGATCTGAGATACCACCATCCAGATACATTCTTCCATTCAGCTTTACCGGTCTGGCAGCCAGTGGCAGAGAAGCTGATGCGCGCATCCATTCCACATCCAGCCTGTCTCCCATTCTGCATTCCTGATAGCAGGGCTTTCCTGTTTCAATATCTGTACATACAACCGTAAACTTCATAGGTGATCTGGCAAATGTCTCTGTATCAAAAACATCCAGCTTCCAGGGCACCTCCCCATATGCAAAATCTTTGCTGTAAAGATCGCCGGTAGTGATCCAGCTTTTCAGTCCCATGTATCGTTTATCCTTGCAAAATCTGGTATTATAACGAAGGGTTCGTCCAATCTGGCGGGACTTATAATTACATCCAAAAATTGCACCGGCGGAAACGCCAACTGTAGAATCTGCATAAATCCCCTGTTCCATCAGCTCATCCAGAACCCCGGCAGTATACAGACCACGCATACCGCCACCCTCAAGAACCATGCTGAAACCTTTCTTTTTATTCTCTTCCATCATTTATCTCACTATCCTTTTCTTCCCATATTCTCGATAAAACTATACAAATGGATATTTGTAATTGAATCAACAAACTGATATGATTCTGTTAAATGATCTTTACTTTCCTCATTAGCTATCTACACAAAGCAGCTTCTTAATTTATCACTAATAATCCATCTCATATTATCTTTTGGATTTTAATTTGAAGCCCAAATTATTTAGAATTTATTTTAACACCTTGCCCCCAAAAGTCAAACTTGATTTTAATAACTTATAAAGGCACTTACAAAAATATTTCATCATTTTGAACAAAAACAAATAAATATCCCAATACGAAGGAATCGCATACTGTCATTTTCGCCATTACTGCACCTGCCTTTTTAATATCTCCAATGTCTTCTGGTCCTTTTCACCATTGAAAAATTTATCCAGGACTTTCTGAAATACTTCACAGTCCGGATCTGCCTCAAAGAACAGCGTCATGCTGGATTTTAATTTCATATCATCCGGCCAGCCCATGACTTCTTCCGCGTCATCAGATTTAGCATTAAGCAGTGCTTCTGATATCTCACGCAAATTCGCTCCCAGCACTTTATCATTAAGAAAATCCTTTGCCTCCTGCAGATTGGCTATAGAATAATACTGTGCTGTCTCACTTCGTCCCAGTCCGGTAATCTGTGGGAAAATAAACCACATCCAGTGACTCTGCTTATGTCCCTGCCGAATTTCTTCCAGCGCATCTTTATAGAATACTTTCTGTGCTTTTAAAAATCTGTCTAAATCCTGCCCCATATTGATTCCTCCCCTATTTTTGTTTTATCTCATCCCCGTTTCTTAAAGTTTATCCTTGATAAATATAGCTGTCAATGTTTTTTGTAAAACATTCTTAGTCATTCACTGCCTTGACTATCAACAAGGATTCGCTCTCTAATAAACATAATTCTCTATATTATTATCCTGAATTTCTACAAATATAATGCAAAGAACTTCCCACAGATTCTCATTTCCGTAGGAAGTTCTCTTCACTTAATATTTTATTTCTTTTATACTATTATTCCTTAGCTGCCCCTTCTGGAAAGATAATCTTGTTCACAAAGAAGAAGACAACCATCGACACACCGCCATTCAATACAGTCGTTCCGATATTGTACAGCCAGTCCGGTACAAACATTCCCGCTACAGCTACCCAGATACAGTTAATAGAATTCACGATACAGGTCACAATGCAGAATGCGATCAGATACCAGAATGCCTGATATCCAACTTTCCCTTTGCTTCTGAAAACGAAATTCCTCTGAATCGGAAAGTTAATACATTCCCCCAGAACCATAGCTACCATATATGCACAGAAATAAGGAAGTCCTCCATGCTGCGCATCATAACCAATGATATTCCATTTAAACGTCTCACCAAACAGCATAATATCAATTCCCGGAAAACCAAAATCAATTTTCGGCAGGCCGGCGAATGCCAGCGGCAGGAATAAAAGAAGCAGATATTTCAATACAGTAATCAGATTACTGACGATCACAAACAAACCGCCCTCCCGGATCCACTTAGAGGCTCCGGGATGCTTGTCTGCGAAATTCTGCCATAAACCTACTATTTTTTTCATGAAGTCCACCTGTCTATTATAATTCCTGCGCTTGTTTCTTACGTTTCAGATATCTTCTGACGGTAATAATTTCAGCAATAATAAGAAGAATGCAGATAACAGCTAAACATCCATAATAGATTTTTTCCCATGTCATCAGTCCGAAGGCATTACTGTTTTCTTCATTGTATGCATTACTATTTACCACTGTATACAACACATTATGTGTCGCATTTCGCATGGCAATTACAGAAGTTGCACTTTCTGTGTCATGGATAATGGTATCTCCTCCAAAATCCGGATTTAATATTGCATCTCCACCATTTCGTACAGCCTGATCACCATTAATGTAATTATATCCGTCCAGTACTGCATCTGTTAAAACAGTTCCTCGGAATCCCCACTCAGATCTCAGAACATCATTCAGGAGACTGCTACTTGCACCTGCCCATGCTGTTCCAATGTAATTAAACGCAGACATAATTGCAGTTGCTTTTCCATCTTTTACAGCATATTCAAAAGCTTTCAAGTAACCTTCTCTTGCTGCCTGTTCATTAACCCATACACAAAGCTGATTGTTGCGGTTTGTTTCCTGATCGTTTAAGGCAAAATGTTTCAGGAAACAGTAAACTCCTTTTTCCTGTGCTGCCTTTACTTCCTGTGCCGCAATTCTTCCACTTAATACTGCATCTTCTGAAAAATATTCATAATTTCTTCCTGAAAATGCAGATCTGTGAATATTCATTGCAGGTCCATACCATCCATTAACATCAATTTCTTTTGCTTCATCACCAATCTGGCTTCCAAGTTCTTTTGCTAGATTCTTATTCCATGTACATGCCATCAGGTTTGAAGCCGGATAAGAAGATCCCTGTTTGTTCTGATTAAAGAAAGAATGTAATCCTGCCGGTCCATCAATTTCAGACGTCTCTACTTTACCAATACTTTTAATCTCTTTTGTTGAAAATCCTGCACTTCCCAGCATTGTAACCATATCATCTACAGTCAGCTCATCCAACAACTGATTCCATAACTCATCATCATAATCAAGGCCTCTTAATTCTGCCAGTTTGATACCATTATCTGCACCTGTTACAGGCATCGCATCCGCCTCATTGTTATAATCTTCATAATTATAATTATCATTGTTTAAAAATTTTGCTTTTACTTCATCCAGCATACTATAGTCAGCTGGTGTTGCTGTTGCCTTTTCGTAGTTTGCAAAATGATCTTTTCTACTAAGATATTCTACATCTCCTGCTGCATAGTCAAATACATTCTGAGCTGCAGTATCATCTGAAGATCTTGGATTTTCTGCATCATATACAATCTCATTTTCAATTTTCAGTGTTTTTGAATCCAGAACTGTATGAGAATCACTTCTTACACTCAGATTATATTCTCCGGATTCCAGTACATAACAGTCTTTATCTTTTGAATCATAAGAAGCCAGTTCATCCTGATTAAATTCAAAAGAAATTGTCTGGCTTTCACCTGGTTTTAAAGATTCTGTCTTTTCGAAATCCAGTAAATTCACTTCTGATTTTTCAATTCCGCCATTTGTATACGGAGGAGTAAAGTACAGTTCCACTGCATCCTTACCTTCTTTATCTCCTGTATTTGTAACTGTTACTTCTACCGTAACATTTCCACTATCATCTGTTTTTAAATCTGTAATTTTCTGTTCAAAAGAAGTATAACTTAATCCATAGCCAAACGGATACTGAACAACATCTTCATATTTAATCAAACCTTCAGCCGCTGCTGTCTCATAGAATTTATAACCTATATAAATTCCTTCTGTATAATTTACAAATGAAACTGTGTTATAGTCTGTTCCTTCCGGTCCGTTTACATCTTTAAATTCATCTACATTATTATATTTAAAATCACCAATGTTATTAAAGCTGCGCGATTTCCGTACCTTTGATTTTTCCTGTATTTCTAATCTGGAATGTCACTCTGCTTTCATCCACCTTCAGATCACTATACTTAAATTTTGTGTAGCTCAGTCCAAATCCAAACGGAAAACGTACTTTTTTATCTACAGTTGTATAATAGCGGTATCCCACATAAAGTGCTTCCCGATATTCGCTGCTGCGTTCTTTACTTGGATAATAATGCTGAACCGGTGTGTCCTCACAATACATCGGATATGTCTCATTCAGTTTTCCAGATGGACAAACTTTTCCCGTCAGCACATTCAACATGGCAGACGCACCTGCCTGACCGCCGAGATATCCATGAACGATTCCTCTTACATAAGAATACCACGGCATCTCTACCGCAGAACCTGCTGAAAGCACTACGATTACATTTGGATTTACCGTCGTAATCTCGTCAATCAGCATATTCTGAGCCTGAGGCATATTCATATGCGTACGATCCAGACCTTCAGATTCGCTAATCTCATCCAGACCTGCGAAAATCAATACAACTTCTGCCTTCTTTGCAGCATCTTTCGCCTGATTAATCAGCTTCTCATCACTCTTTTTATTTCTTCGGTATCCCTGTTCAAATGCAACCATTTCCAGACCACTGTTTTTCATCTCACCCAGAATGGATTCCGGCTGTTTCGCAGGATTTACCAGAGAAGAACCTGCTCCCTGATATCTCGGATTCTGAGCAAAATCTCCGATTACTGCTACTTTTGTTCCCGGCTGTAATGGCAGGATATTATCTTCATTTTTCAGAAGTACGATACTCTCCTGCGCCGCTTTTCGAGCCAGTTCGTGATGTGCCTCAATATCAAAATCAGAACCTTTTTTCTCCTCTGTTGCCTGATGAGTGTCAAAAATTACTTTTAATAATTCATCCAGACGCTCATCCAAAACTTCTTCTGTCAGGCTACCATTCTTTACTGCCTCTACAATATCGTGAACTCCTGAGTTTCCTGTTCCCGGCATTTCCAGATGGCTTCCATTCTTTACACCCAGGGCATGATCATTGCTTCCACCCCAGTCTGATACTACAAATCCGTCAAATCCCCATTCATCCACAAGAATTTCCTGCAGCATATGACTGTTTTCATTTGCATAGATTCCATTTACTTCATTATAAGAAGACATGATTGATTTTGCCTTGCCCTCTTTTACCGCAATCTCAAAACCTGTGGTATAGAGCTCGCGAAAAGTTCTCTCGTCCACTACCGAATCGTTTGCCATACGGCGAAGCTCCTGGCTGTTTGCCGCGAAATGTTTCGGACAGGCCGCGATTCCCTGGCTCTGGATTCCCCGGATGTAAGCAGCTGCCATTTTCCCCGCATGGTAAGGATCCTCTGAAAAATATTCGAAGTTTCGCCCGCACAGAGGACTCCTTTTGATATTTAATCCCGGTCCTAGGATTACGTTTACACCCATGGTAACTGCTTCCTCAGCCAACGCAACTCCAATTTCCTCTCCAAGCTTTTCATCCCAGCTGTTTGCTACTGACGCTACAGTAGGAAAACAGGTTGCCGGGAGGCTGGCATTTAATCCCAGATGATCTCCTGCCCCTGCCTGTCTTCGCAGACCATGAGGACCGTCAGACAGTGTCATGGACGGGATTCCATACTGCGGAAAATCCACGGTCTCCCAGGTATTCTTGCCTGACATCATTCTGGCTTTTTCTTCTAATGTCATCTGATTTATGATTTTTTCATACTTTAAACTCATGTTGAACCTCGCCTTTATCCTATATGATCATTACTGTTATCTTCTAATGTTAGGGACAAAATATCTTTTGCCCCTAACTTAATATCTATCTTTTATTTTCTCTGATTGTAAGATAACACAAGGATGAAAATCGAAATCATATCTTTCACAAACGGTATTTTTTCTGCATAAACTGTATAGCACAATGATGATTAATGTTTCTGTCCAACAGGAAAGAATCCTGCTTGCAGGATTCTCCGCCTGCGGCGGGTCGCTTTAACGACATAATTCATCTGCGCCGCAGTGCGATCCTGCCCGGAGGGCTTTTTATATCATAGGAACATTACAAAGTAATTTCCTATGATATAAAAAACTCCCCACAGGCAGATTTGAGTTTATTTCTACATCTGCTTATGAGGAGCCATACGCTTTTCGCATTTTGTATTTTTCTGTCAATAATTCTTACTTGCTCATATGCTTCCTTTACATACTGATAATTCCCAGCACATTCGCAATAGAACTCAGCAGGATAATAATCAGGCAAATCGATGCAAAGTATTTGATAAATACTCTGTACAATTTCTTTCTGCGGAATGGAGAAGACTGTTCAATTTCTTTTTCCATTCCATCAATACCAACAACACGAAGAATCAGAATACAGGTTGCAAGTGCTGCCAGTGGCATCATTACTGAGTTTGTCATAAAATCGAAGAAATCAAGGAAGTTCATTCCAAAGATACGAATGAAATCCAGAAGTCCATATCCCATGGAAGATGCGGTTCCAAGTACAATCATGATCACAACCATCAGACCGCAGCATTTCTTACGGCTCCAGTGAAGTTCGTCCATGAATGTGGAAACACTGGTTTCCATCAGGGAAACTGCACTTGTCAGGGCTGCAAGTAATACAAGTATGAAGAATACAATTCCTGTTGCAGTACCAAATCCCATACTTGCAAATACTTTTGGCAATGTGATAAACATCAGAGATGGTCCTGCCTGAAGTGTTTCAGGGTTTCCACCGGAGAATGCAAATACCGCCGGGATGATCATCAATCCAGCAAGGATTGCGATACCTGTATCGAAAATCTCAACCTGTGTGGTAGATCTCTCAATATCCATATCTTTACGGACATAGGAACCGTATGTATACAGGATTCCCATTGCAATAGACAAAGAATAAAACATCTGTCCCATCGCTGCTACTACAGTCATCCAGGAGAAATTTTTCACATTCGGGATCAGGAAATATTTCACACCTTCAACAGCGCCCGGACGTGTAACAGAATAGATTGTAACCACGACTGCCAGAACTACCAGAACCGGCATCATGATCTTTGACATTCTCTCTACACCGTTCTGTACACCACCGAGAATGATGATGAATACAAGCGCCGCAAATACCAGAAACCAGAGTTCCACCTGCCAGGAATCGGAAATAAAGTTTCCAAAATATCCGTCTTCCGCTACTGCCTGGACATTTCCTTTGAAATATTCCACAAGATACTTAATTACCCATCCGCCAATCGTACTATAGTAAGGAACGATCAGCATTGGAATCACTGCATTTAACCATCCGCCGATTTTGAATGATTTCGTTTTTCCAAAATGCTCAAAGGCACCTACCGGACTCTTTCTGGTCATTCGTCCAAGGGCTGTTTCTGACATGATCAGCACATAACCAAATGACGCTGTCAGAAGAATATAGATCAGCAGGAAAATTCCGCCTCCATATTTCGCTGCAAGATATGGAAATCTCCAGATATTTCCCAGTCCTACTGCAGAACCTGCAACTGCCAGCACATAACCAATCCTTCCGGAAAAACTTCCTCTGTTATGGTTATGTGCAGAATTGTTTTCTTTTTTCATTATACACCTCACCTCGTTACAAAAACCTCCCATAGGATTTCTCCCATGGGAGGTCTGCTAATTTTTTACTGATTCTATAGTATCAAAAAGATGTGAGAATGTCAAAGATTAATAATAATTACTTGCCGTAAAACTGTGTTATTATTGCTGTTCACACAACATTATCTCGAGACATGCAAGCCAAAATTTCATGTGACATGCTCTCGCCACTTAAATCTTACAGATTTTGAAGTGGGAGCTTCCTGCTCAATTGCCCTTCAGGGCAAAGCTAAAACAGGCTATCCCCTTCAGGTTCAGATCCTCCACACATACTGCGTCATAGTCTTCTGCAAGGCTGTGGCTGAGCTTATGCTGGAAATCCTTCCTCTGGTTCTTTATCTTTTCATGATATAAAGCAACCTTTTTCTTCTGTTTCTGATAGTTACGGCTGCCCTTTTCACATCTGGAAAGTTTTCTCTGTTCCCGGGCAAGTTTTTTCTCTGCATTCCGGTAAAACATGGGATATCCGGCTCTTTCACCGGTAGAAAATACACACATCCCATGCATGGCAAAATCCATCCCCAGGAATTTTTCCGCCTGTCTTTTCTCCGCTGTTTGGTTTTCACAGTCGAACAGCAGGCTGGCAAAATATTTTCCGGACGGTTCCCTGCTCACAGTCACTGATTTCAGCTTCCATCCCTCCGGGATCATACGGTGGAGTTTTATTTTTACCGGCTGCATCTTTGGCAGTTTCAGGAACCTGTCCTGCAGACAGATATTCCCATTTACCATATTCGTTGTATAGGATTTCCGCGAATGTTTTTTTGATTTATAATGCGGAAATCCCACTCCCGGTTCCCGGAAAAATTTCCGGAAAGCCCCTTCCAGATTTAACTGTACATTCGCCAGCGCAAGAGAATCTACCTCTTTCAGCCATGGATATTCTTTTTTATATCCGGCCGGCGTATTTTTCAGCATCTTTTTTTCTTCCTGATAATAACGAATCTTATCCGCAAGCATCCGGTTATAAAGAAAACGACTGCAGCCGATCGTCTTCTCTATCTGGGTTATCTGTTCTTTATTTGGATAGATCCTTATTTTTACTGCCCGGTTTATCTTTCTCACCCTGACTCTCTATATACTGATGGATTGTTTTAACAGGTGCTATATTTCAAAGATTTCTTTTGTTCTCTCTGACATCTTATCGTCCAGCATCTTTCTGCTATATTTCATAACCAGAACCAAACAAAAACACTGAATGAGAATTATTATCTAAACTCATTATGTACACTCACTTATTGCTTATTTCGACCGTCCAAATTTCAAGAGCATATTGTTCTTTTTTCTATTATAATATATTTATTATGTCAGAACAAGTGTTTTGTGATTTTTTATAAATTTGAGCAGACATGCTCGAATGTGCAATTCATCCCATCACCTATAAAGGTGAGGGAATTCTTGCTACGGTTGTTAAAATGTACAAAAAAAATCCGGGAATGCAAAAAAAATTCCCGACAGTTTCTGAAGAAGCTTCTCCATTTTATCTGTCGGGAATTCAAGCGGATATTTGCAATCCACTTTCGTCACTTGGTTTAAGTCAATCGGATATTTGCAATTGAAGCAGGGGACTTACTTGATTCGGTTAGTCACCTGATTGGTCAGGTTCTTTTAGAAGTAGTCATATCCTCCATGGATATCCACGATGCTTCCATTCATATAGTTGTTAGTGAGAATACTGTACGCCATATCCGCCACATCCTTGATCTCTCCGAATCTGTGGAGGGCGATCTTGCGGTTGATGCGTTCGTAGCTTTCCGGTGTGCGGTTCTCGTGCCACGGGGTCTGAATAAATCCCGGGGCTATGGCATTGACTGTGATGCCTTTTGGCTCAAATTCCTTTACCAGGGATTTGGTAAGGAAATGAATCGCCGCCTTAGTCACTCCGTATACGAGTGAAGAAGAATATGCCTGCTGTCCTGCATAAGATCCCATAAAGAGAACTCTGCCGCCTTCCGTCATGACCGGCATGAATTCCTTGATCATAAATACCGGGATGGAAAGGTTGGTGTTTACGATGTTATTCCATTCTTCAAATGTGTAGTCCTGGAATTTATCATAAGTGCTGATCCCGGCATTGCTGATCAGCCAGTCCACATGTCCTGCTTTTTCTTTCACTTCTTTGACGAAATTCATCATATCGTCATAGGAAGACATATCCGCTTTCATTATGATAAGCTTCTCCTGGTCTTCCGGTTTCAGACTGTCCCAGAAGTCGTTTGCCTTATACGCATTGTGCGCATAGGTGGCAAAGATCAGATCGTCCTGTTCTGAATTTGCCAGGATCTTCTCCACAATGCCACGGCCGATTCCTGAAGTTCCGCCTGTGATTACTGTTACTCTGCTCATTTTTTCTGCTACCTCTTTGTTATATTCATCTTTATCTATCAGTTGAATGGATAATCCCGATACGCTTTCGCTGCTTAACATGAGAATTGCGGGAGCTGCTTTGCAGCGGAGCAATTCGTAGATATCAAGTTAGGGGCAAAATGCATTTTGCCCCTAACATCTTAACATTAATCTATGACAATTGTTTTATAATTCCATCAGTCTGTCATAAACATTCTTCGGCGCGTATGGCTGCTGGTTATGAATCGGTTCGCCCAGGCAGGTTTTCGGATATGCGAAAGTTCCGTGCTCAAGCATGACTTCCAGAAGCTTCGGTCCTTCACCTTCCAGAAATTCCGGTGCCTGTTCTCTTACCGCATCGCAGTGCATTCTTAATGCCGGAATACCGTAAGCTTTAGCCACCTCAGCGAAGTCACAGGAAGCGAATCCACAGCCGTCCGTAGTTCCGGCAAAGAGGCAGTCGAAATAATCTCTCTGCAGATGGCGGATCATACCCAGCGCTTCATTGTTCATTACCATTATTTTAATAGGAAGATTCTCTCTCTTCACCCACTCCAGTTCCTGGATATTCATCTGAAGTGCACCGTCTCCGCAGATACATGCGGTTGGTTTTCCTGTCGCATAATATGCCCCGATTGCCGCCGGAAGTCCATATCCCATAGCTCCATGTCCGCCTGAGAAAAGAAGCTTCTGACCTTCCCGGTTCTTAAATGACTGGTAGCTCCATACCATATGCTGTCCGACATCTACTGCGACCGCAGACGTATCCTCAAGCATATCACTGAGATCAGCGATCATACGGTTCGGATATCTCTCCGGCGTGTTATCATCCACTGCCTGGAGATTCTCTTTGATCTCTGTGCAGACATTCAGCCAGTCGCTTAAGCCATCCATTTCCGGACAATGTGCTCTTGCCAGACAATTGATCACTGCGCCGGTCTCAGCCTGAAGTTTCACTTCATTCTCTCCGTTCTCATGGATATCTCTCTGAAGATTATACTGGTCGATGTCCACACGGATGATCTTTGCTCCTTTGGCAAATTCATGTACTTTTGTTCCGATCTGTCTGGTGCAGAGGGAAATACCGAAGCAGAGAAGCAGGTCGCTCTTTGCATTTGCGATCATGTTCGCATAGCGGTGTCCATACGCACCTCCGATACAGCCGAAGTTCAGCGGATGGTCATAACCCAGCACAGATTTTGCAAGGACACTTGTGATGATCGGAATCTGTCTTTTCTGTGCGAAATGAATCAGCTCCTGCTGGCTTACCTCGCTGTCTACTCCATGTCCGAGCATAATCACAGGGCGCTTCGCCTGTTTCAGCGCTTCCAGAATTGTGTCGGCTGCCTTCTGCGCTGTGGCCTCATCTGTATGTTTATCCTCGAATTTCATGTCATAAACAGGATTCTCTACTTCACTTCTCTGAATATTCATAGGCAGGTCGATAAGTACCGGGCCTCTTCGTCCTGTCGTTGCGATGTGATAAGCCTTATTTAATTCTTCGACGATATCCTCAGGATTACGGATCTGGACAGCATACTTCGTGATCGGTTTCGCCATTGCCACGATGTCTGTCTCCTGAAATCCCTGCTGGCGCAGTCCCTCGATACCGGAATATTCATAAGTATTTAACTGTCCTGTGAGAAAGACCACAGGCAGGGAATCATAGTAGGCATCTGCCACGCCGCTTAAAAGATTGACTGCTCCCGGTCCGCTGGTCGCATAGGCACATGCACATTCCTGCTTCGCCTGCGCATAACCACATGCTGCAAAAGCCGCTCCCTGTTCATTATAGCTGGAGTGATTTTCCGTCTCCGGATTTCGTTCAATAGAATCTACCACATGTGCGATCATCGTTCCCTGATATCCAAAGAAATGGCAGATACCTTTTTTCTGTAAAAACGTAACAATATAATCTGAAAGTTTCATTTTTCCTCCCGTCAGATCAGTGCACCGATCTTCTCTCTCTGTACTGTTTTTCCTGTTTTTTCCAGTACGTCTATATAAATATCAAGAATCTCTTCGTCCTCCGCAAAGAGTTCGCCTTTTTGCAGACTCTTCTGCATCATTTTGAAGTATGGACGAAATACTTTCTCAAGTGTCATATAATCTTCATTCTTATACAGGTTCTTGATATAGTCCTTCTGTTTCTCATAAGATACGCCCAGGTTCATCCGCTCTCCGCAGAATTCCACATAATCCCAGCATTCGTTAAAGTAGTCCTTATGCCGCCTGCTCTTTGCAAGCCTGCGGGCATTTTTCATACGTTCTTTGCAGTATTTGTCGAAATCTCCTGCTTCTTTCCAGAATTGTGTGTAGCTTACTCTGGCGCTGACTGCCAGCGCAATCGGAGTGACATATCGCGGCTCTGTGACATCCTTATAATTCTTTCCATAACTTATGGTCAGATATTCTTCGGTTTTTGCCGGAATCTGAAGCTTAACTCCCTCCATCTCGACACGCTTACTCTTCGCAAAAATGCCGGCAGGATAAACGGTGGTCTGTTTTTTTCTCTTAAGGGTATATTGACCTGTCTCCGGCTTCTGATACAATCTGAGGAATCGGTCGTATAAACGGGAAGCCTGTCTCTGACGTCCATTGACCAGACAACGCAGCCTCATCCAGGTACGGTTGAGCCTGTTTTTCAGACTTCTGTCTGCATAATTGATATGGCAAAGTTCCATCCACGCATTCTCATCTCTTGAGAACCTGCGTCCGGCCGATGCTGACTCAGCTTCCGATCTGAGGGGGAAAATACTGACTCCGATTCCCGGAAATGCGTAATCCCTGGTGTTATCCATATTCAGGCACAGAGTATCTGTGTTTGTATAGCGCAGATACAATCCCGAAAACCATTTATGGCTTTTCAGCGATTCCAGCGCGCGTCTCTCTCTCGGATCTTCATCTACTGCCTTACGGAAACGCTCCATGTCTGCTACTTTCATCAGAACGATTCCAAACATGGGATTCTGTGGGAAAGGTTTTCCCTCCACAGCACAGAGAGTCAGTCGTGGAGAGAGGTAATATTCAATTTGATTCTGCTGGCATATTTCATCTATTTCCTGTAATAATGATAAAATTACCTTTTGTTTTTTATTCAACTCTTTACTCCATTTCTAATTCACATTACTGACTGTACAATTCGCTTCACATCTTCAATACTTCCGTATTTATCCAGCCAGTTATCAAGCACAACTGTGATGTCTGCCTTCTTTGCAAAGCTCTTCGCCTGTCTGCTTCCATCGTTCAGATCATTGATAAAAATACGGTACAGTTCGGTCTTTACGTAGGATGACATTTCATATTCCAGTGCTTTCTTATAATTGGCAAAAGCTTCTCTGGTCTGTCCCTGTTTCATGCGGACATCTCCTACCAGTTTATAAACGCAGGCCTTCTCCTCTTTGCGGAACTGTCGGTTTCTCACCTGCTCGGCAAGCCATTCCAGCTCACTCTCCTCACCGGTACAGATGATCTGTGTGCGCAGGGCTGCTAATTCTTTGGAATAGCCAAGACGTTTCCATGCTCTCGTAAGTGCTTTTTTATACATCTGGTGTTCTTCAGATTTCTTATTTTTATTTGTTTTCTCTTTCACCGGTGTAAGCATTGGTATCTCGATCACTCTGCGGATCTCATTAATTTCCTGCTCAATCTCACTCTGGGTGCGTGCGCAGGCTACTTTTGCCAGATAGAACGCGCCCTGGATATCGTCATCCTCCGGAATCAGCTGATTCCACAGTTCCATGAGGGAAAGTGCCTCTTTCTTTCTGCGGGCTGCCAGAAGCTCTTCGCAGTTTTTCAGAATCTCTGCCTTATATCCTCTGAAAAATCTGTCCATCTCCAGCCAGACAACTCCATTCGTGGTCTTACTCTTCACCTGAAGATAAAGTTCTGCTGCCTTTTGTACCTCGCCGTTCATCCAGAAGATATCAGCCTTATATTTCAGGAAATATCCATCTTCCGGAAATTTCTTGAGTGCTTTATCGATAAATCGTTCTGCCTCAATACGGTTCTCTCCCGCATTCTCCATCAGGAAGCGGCACCGGAATTTCATAAATCCCAGATGTCCCGGATATCTGTTCAAAAGATCCTCAATAATCTGCTGTGCTTCCTCCATACGGTGAAATTCATAATGATCAGCCGCTTTTCTGAAAAGCTCGATATCCTCTTTCAGTTTCTCCATCTCAGGAGTGATATGATCTGACTGCTGGCGAATCTGCAGCATTCGATATGCCTTTGACACACGCTCTGTATAGAAAAGTGTCAGCATCGCCGCATAGAATACTTCATCAGGAACCTCCACAAGAATCGGATGATAAAACGCATAAATATTTGTGTAGTCTTCCCTTCCGATAAAATCGGCACTCAACTGACTTTTATAATAAGATCCAAATAATGCATTCAGCCTGTGAAAAGATCTGGCTTCAACCAGTTCGCTGATTTTTAATCCCGACTCGCTGATCGCGCCCTGCAGATCCAGTGCTACTGCGCGCGCTTTCATTGCAAGTCCTTCCTGGCGGATTTTATGGTTCTTTTTAGCAATAAGCATATTGTAGAACTTACGGAATACAGAGTCCCGGCGCAGTCTGCCTTTATGAATGTTCGGCATATATTCCTCACGAAGTTCCTGATAAGGAAGTTCGTCTACGCAGACAGCCACATGTCCCTCTCTGCTGTCATGCGGCGGCATATAAGACCACTCATCACCGTAATGCCAGATCAGATAATCGCTGCATTTATTCGGGATCATCGCCTTCTGTCCCTCGAAAATCCCCTCTTTGACAGGGAACATCATATCTTTGTCAAAAAGAAACGGGCAGCCACCCCAGCGCATGGCATAGCGGTCGCACTCTTCCTCATTGTAGGAAAACATTATCTTCTCGAGTTTCTCCAGCGTTCTTTTTTTGCCAAGAAAAATATAAGAAAGAAGATACTTCAGATACATGGATGCAGGTATCTCCCAGCGGTCACTGTAGCCTACAGAAATATTGATAAGGTCCGAGTAAATCATCATATGCGTTCTATATTTCTCGTATTCTTTATCGTCTGCCGGAATAGGATCCAGTGTAAGAATGTCTATGATCTCTCCGCCACAGTCCTTGCCGATGATCTGGCTTTTATGAATCGCACAGGTATCGGTAGATGCATAGCGTGGAAATGAGTTTGTATAATTTCTGTCCACCTCCGAACACTGTATCTCTCTGTTCGGTGGCAGTTCTGTCTTGCAGATCTCTATAAATTTCTCCCAGTCTGAGCGTGGCATATAAAGATCCACGTCATCATCCCAGGGAACAAATCCCTCATGCCTGAGGGCTCCGATAAGGGAGCCCCCGGCCAGTACATATCTCAGGTTATGTTCTCTGCAGATTTCATCAACCTCCCTGAAAAGCTTCAGGAGGTATTTCTGTTTTTCCGTCATGAGTTATCCTTTCTGATTAATTGTTTCCAAAATTTCTATTATTTTTAACGACTCATCATAGAAAAGCCGGGTACATTCTGTACGCTTGTCTCTGATCATGATCATCAGCTCCTGCAACAGATAGCGGAAACCATTTCCCTCGAAATTAAAGCTGTATCTCTTCAGGAATTCCTTTCCGGAAATGTTTGCCTCGAAATATCCTGTGTTCCACCAGTCATTCGGGATCGTAACCCTTCCGTTGCTTCCGATGATCACAAGTTCATTCTCGATATCTACGGTTGTTCCGATCTCAATGGTCGCCAGTGCATTGGCATACTTCATGGTGATCATGTCATATACAAATTTCCCTTCCTGATCGCGGACCGCATTTGTATTGATATCCTGGCACTTTCTGCCAAGCAGTTTAAGTACCGCGCAGATTGCTGTGCAGACTGTCTCATTAAAAGTCCTGCCACCTTCAAAATCATCCTGGGAAATCGCACATTTAACGCTGACCAGATCTCCTACCAGGTTGCTGTGCACCAGCCATACCAGCTGGTTAAAAGCACGCAGATAAACCAGCGTCATCCTCTCGATCAGGACTACATTGTTCTCCCTCGCAACTTCAAAGAGATAGCGCAGTTTCTCTGAAGAAAGCGTTAACGGAGAATCACTTATCACATATTTGCCCTGTTTCAGTGCGCGTTCGATATACTCCGCCCGTTTGCTCAGCGAAGTTTTAATATAAACGATATCCACATCTGACAGGAACTGGTCATAGTCGCTCCAACAGGATCCAAGTTCAAATTTATCGCAGAATTCCTGCGCAGTCTCCGGATTCCCGCTGAATACCCGTTCTACGTGAATACCGCTGACATATTTGGATTCCTGCACAAAATCATTATCTTTAATATCGTCTGTCACAATTCCCATATTAAAGATAACACCCTCACTGCGAAGCTTTGTACTGGAAATATTCTTGGTGCGTTCCAGATAAACGACATCGCAGTAGTTCTTAAGATAATCAAATTTGCCCCGCCAGTCTGAACCAACTACCAGAACATCTATGTCATATTTGATGATATCGCTGACTTTCTGTCCCTGGTACTCTTCAATAATAATCTCATCTGCCAGTCCGGTACGCCGCACATTCTCTATTCTCTTAATAAGGCTGTCTCTTACATTAAGCTTGCCTCGTTCAATATCAAAGCTCTCACTTGTAACGCCAACGATCAGATAATCGCCAAGCGCCTTTGCCCTTTTTATAATATTGTAGTGGCCCTTATGAAACAGATCAAAAGTGCCATATGTGATCACTCTCTTCATCTTCTCTTTATAACTCCCGATAAATATTCCTGCCCGTAACTGTTCCGTACCTGACGGACAGTTACCCCTGCTTCACACTATAGATGATTTGATTATATCATAATTTCCAACTTCCGTCACCTCTTCGTTACAAAAATGTTAAATTCACGTTAATTTATATCATTTTTTTAGTCTGGCCAGAACAATTTATAACCAATCCGGAAAATAATACGGTTAAAACAAAAGGACTCCGAAATACACCCCATGTATCTCAAAGTCCTCTTTCGTTTTTTATTATTTTCTTCTGCTATTTCTTGTTATTACTGTGCCAACAAGTTGATTTCTTAAATAATCTTGTCGGTACACTACTTTTTACGATTCCCTGTTTTTTACTGTTTATTCAAAATGTTTCCTGTCTCATCTGAATGCTCTGCTTCGACTACAGTTCGGAAAACATTCTCCGCTATTACTGTCTGCGCCGTATCGTCTTTCGGATCAGCTTTTCCTATATTCTTCGTAGCTGCTTCCAGCTCCTGGATCAGATCTTCGAGTGAAAGTTCTTCTTCCTCCTGAATGATCTCATCCGGTATATCATCCAGATTATCTTCTTCGATATCCAGTTCCATACCCGCTACATTGCTGAATCCTTCCGGTTTATCCGGCACACTCTCCTGAGCGAGAGAATCATCATCCAGGTTTATTTTCTCCATATGGCCGTCCTGCTCGCTCTCGGAATCCAGAGTAGCGGCCAGCTCCTCAATGGCTTTCTTTCGTCTGAGAAGTTCATATTCATGGTCCTCGCTGTCATATTCCTCTTCCAGTCCCTCATCTCTGACTGTCTTATCCTTCTTAATCAGAATAAATGCAACCAGATTCAGTACACCGGTATAAAGAAGATCCACCGGCAGACTTCCCAGGACAAGAACAAATACCAATGACACTCCTAACAGCACCCACACATTATTCATCTCAGGAATCTGCAGAAGATACAGACCATTCATAATGATCATGATCGGGTAATGGAAGAAGTAAATTCCCATTGTGTGGCGGCCCACATAAGTAATTGGAAGCTTGATATCCGGCAGTAATGCAAGAAATGTATAGATCAGAATAAATGATACCAGATACATCAGCAATCTGATAACGATACCTTCCGGATCTGTCAGACCACAGAGTTTATATCCGTGATTACCACGGAAAATAGCAACTCCCATTTCATTGGAAATCATATAGTTTGGTATTGCCCAAAGCAGTACTCCCGAAATAGGCACTAACACCCATTTTCCTTTAAATTTGCGAACTGCGGTGATATATTCACTTTTCCAGAGATATCCTGCAACAAAGAACGGGAAAAATACCACAATTCTTGATGCTGATAAAAACGTTGTAAACTCCGGTCTTGTTCCTGCCCACAGTGCAATAATGATGCTGAGCGGAACAATAAATCTGATCTTACCCAGTGCTTCAATGGTAAGACGGTAGATAAACAGCGCCAGAATATACCACATAACTGTTCCGGTAGGACGCAGAATCTCGTAATCCACCGAACGTCCCAGCCATATCTGGGAGTACCAGGTAAGACTGTATCCCAGAATATACGGAATCAGAAGATTCTTAAAATTCTTTAATACATTCTGAGGTTTCTTTGACAAATACCCCGAAACAAAAATAAATGCGGGCATATGGAAGATCGTGATCGCATACCACACGTATCTCACCACTGTGTCCACTTTTACAAGATTGAATGCAATAATATGGTTAAATACTACCAGAAAGATAAGCAGGACCTTGAAGTTATCGATCAGGTAGGTATAAGGCACAGCAGGCCTCTCTTTCTTTAATTTCATCTTAATATTATCCTTTAATCATTCATAATTATTATCCAAAGGATAACATATTTTTATGATTTATGGAATAGAAAGTTAATAATTTGTTTATGAAACTATTTCCATACATTCATTTTTATCTATGGCAATACTTCCATATTCCATGCAGTGCATAAGAGCAAAAGAAAATACAACTCTTTATCCGTCCATACCCCGCATATCTGTAAACATTATAAGTCATCACTGCTGACTTCAGCTTATTTCTGGACTTGCCGCCCTCACTGAGGCGGTATTTCAGGTATGGCTTATCGATTCCGACCGCATAACCGTATTTTCGCAGAACTTTCAGCCAGGTGATATAGTCTTCATGGCTGTCATCATGCTCCATTGGAAACTCCCGCGCCACGTCTGTTCTGATCACTACGGAAGAACAGTTAATGCTGTTATGCTTCAGAAGCTCTCTGTAAGTAATCTTCTCTTTCACCGGAATCGTACGGCCGGTGCTGCTTCCATCGGATCTTATCAGCTCACGGCCGGTAGAACACAACACGTATCCCGTCTCTTCGAGACATTTAAGCTGCTCTTTCAATTTGCCTTTTTCCCACCAGTCATCCGCATCAAGAAAAGCAATGTAATCTCCCTTAGCAAGCTTCACTCCTCTGTTTCTGGAGCCTGCCGCGCCCATATTCTGTTTGTTCTTAATATACTGAAAGTCCTCTCTGCCCTCATAGGCAGACAGGACTTCCTTTGTATGATCTGTAGATCCGTCATCAATTACCAGAAGCTCCAGCGAAACTCCCTGCTCATAGACAGAATCTACAGCCTGTTTAATATATTTCTCTCCGTTGTAAACCGGCATGATCACAGATACCAGCGGTTTATTCATGGTCATTCCTCCGTTTTATCCTCTGATGCCCCGGTGTTTCTTCCGGAATCTTTCAGAGCATTTACCTGTTTATCATCTACTCCCTCAGACACTTCCTTCTGGAAAAAGATCTTGACTGTCATAAAGATCAGCTTAATATCCAGCAGAAAAGAATAGTTCTCAATATAGAACAAATCCAGCTTTAATTTGTCATAAGGGGTGGTGTTATATTTGCCATAAACCTGCGCATATCCGGTCAGCCCTGCCTTTACCTTCAGGCGATAATAGAACTCCGGAAGTTCCTTCTCATACTCCTGCATGATTGTCTTACGTTCCGGACGTGGACCTACCAGAGACATATCTCCTTTGAACACATTGAATAGCTGCGGCAGCTCGTCCAGATGAAGATTTCTCAACACATGCCCTACCGGAGTGATACGGGAATCATGTTTGGAAGCCAGTCTGGCACCGTTTTTCTCAGAATCCACACACATACTGCGGAATTTGCAGATTTTAAATGGCTTACCGCCAATTGTAAGACGGTCCTGGAAGTAAAATACCGGTCCCCGGTCGTATGCTTTTACCGCAATGGCTATGAGCAACATAATCGGTGATGTAATGACAATGCCGATTCCGGAAACCAGAATATCCATAATTCTCTTCGCAACTCTCTGATCTACCGCAAGTCCCATATTTCGCGACATCAGAAGCGGTGTATCGAAAAGATGAATTCTCTCGCTTCCCATAAGAATGATATCCGAAATCTTCGGACTGATATAGCATCGGATGGAATGAGCGAAGCAGAACTTCAGATATCGGTTTCTCTCCATTGACGGCAGATCCCATATGATCACCCCGTCATAATTACGCATCATCTTGTGAATTTCTGTTTCTCCAAGGCTGACATGCACTTTATCGCTGATATCATATTTATCCTTTCGGGAATTCATCTTATGGATCAGATCATCCCCCGGATCGCGGTCACCGTAAATGACCAACAATCTACGCGCACGATATAATCTGGAATAAATATGTCTGGATCCAAAAATCCAGATAACAATCAGTACCAGCTGTACCATTGTCATCTCAATCATCGGCCCCACACTCAGAAACCACCTGTTGATCAAAGTGATCTCCAGATATTCCACTACGTTGGTACATAAAAGCGCTAACGTCAGGGAATAAAATACGTCTATTCTTTTAAGGTATCCGACCTTTAGTCCTCCATACAGCTTGGCAAACATGGCAAACAGCAGACCGTAAATTGCGATCAGCACCCAGTTACCTTTCCGCCAGAATGGTTCATCAATCTGACCTCTGTAGACTGTATACCATACATAGGCAAAGACTGCCATCTGTGCCAGTACTACCAGACTCGCCAGACAGAACACGATAAGTCGTTTGTAATCTTCTCTCTTACTCACGTGATAACCTCTGTTTCTTTTAAATTCTTACCTATTATAACGTAAGAACTATTATACGTCCACCCGTTTTCCTTAAATTTGTGTATATTTACAAACCTGTACTTTACCATTTTTTACTGCAAATTTGTGTATAATGTATAATTTTTTCTCGAATTTTATCTGTTTCTAGCGAAAAATTTACATATTTTTTTCAGAAACCTATGGAAAAATGACAAAAAAAATTGTATAATATTATGTAATAAATGAAAGCGAGGGTTCACTATTATGAAACAAAATAGTATGTTGGCTATGATCTTAGCCGGCGGTCGTGGCAGCCGTCTGCATGACTTAACCAATAAAGTGGCAAAGCCAGCCGTTTCATACGGCGGTAAATATCGTATCGTAGACTTTCCTTTAAGTAACTGTGCCAACAGTGGTGTAGATGTTGTTGGTGTTCTTACACAATATGAGTCTATCCAGCTTAACAGCTATGTAGCAGCCGGCGGACGCTGGGGACTTGATGCCAAAGACAGCGGCGTTTACGTTCTTCCTCCACGTGAGAAAGCAGATGAGAATCTGAACGTATACCGCGGAACTGCAGATGCAATTTCCCAGAATATCGACTTTATCGATAAATTTGATCCGGAATATGTCCTCGTCCTTTCCGGCGACCATATTTACAAGATGAACTATGACGAAATGCTCGCAGCTCATAAGAAGGCTAACGCAGATGCAACCATCGCAGTTATCGAAGTTCCGATGAAAGAAGCAAGCCGTTTCGGTATCATGAATACAGATGAAAGCGGACGTATCGTAGAATTTGAAGAGAAACCGGAACATCCGAAGAGCAATCTTGCATCCATGGGTATCTATATCTTCACATGGAAACTTCTCCGCAAGATGCTTCTGGCTGATATCAAGAATCCGGATTCCAACCATGACTTTGGTAAAGATATCATCCCTACTATGCTTAACGATAACAAGACTCTTTATGCGTACAAATTCAAAGGTTACTGGAAAGATGTCGGAACTATTGACTCTCTCTGGGAAGCTAACATGGATCTGTTAAGCTCCAAGAACGAGCTTGACCTTGGTGATCCTTCCTGGAAAATTTATACAGAAGATGTCACTGCACTTCCTCAGTACATCAGTGCAGAAGCAGATGTCAAAGATGCATATATCACTCAGGGCTGTGTAGTTCAGGGTGAAGTTAAGCATTCCGTTCTCTTTACAGGTGTTAAGATCGGTGCCGGTGCCAGGATCATTGACAGTGTACTGATGCCGGGTGCTGTTGTAGAAGAGGGTGCTGTTGTTCAGCGTTCACTTGTAGCTGATGGTATCCGTATCGGCAAGGGTGCTGTTGTAGGCGATCCAGACAGCGAGCACATCGAGCTTGTAGCGAAACGTGTAAAGGGGGCAGAATAATATGTATAAGGCATTTGGAATCGTAAAATCTTCCGGGAGAAATATTTATGTAGATGGTATGCAGGATTATCGCCCGATCGGCGCGTTTTCCTTCCTTGGCAGATACAGAGTCATTGACTTCCCTATCTCCAACATGACTAACAGCAATATTGACTGTATCCAGGTTTATATCAATAACAAACCTCGTTCCGTTGTAGAACACGTTGGAACAGGACGTCATTACAACATCAACTCCAAGAGCGGTAAGCTTCAGCTTCTCTTCTCAGAGCATAATAATGACAATGATATTTACAATACAGATATCTCCTGCTACCTGGAAAACATGGAATCTCTGAGCAGAATGTCTCATCCATATGTTGTTATCGCTCCTAGCTATATGGTTTATTCTATTGATTTTGACCAGTTTATACATACACATATTGACTCCGGTGCAGATGTTACTCTGCTTTATCATTCTGTTGATAATGCAAAAGAAGCATATCTTACCTGTAATGTTCTGAATCTGAACCGTCAGAAAGGTGTTGAAGCCATCGGACCTAACCATGGTAATAAGAAGAACCAGAACATTTACATGGATACCTGCGTTATGAAAACAGAGCTTTTCATCAGCCTGGTTAGAGAAGCTAAGAAGCTTTCCTCCATGTATACTCTGGCAGATATCCTGAACGATAAATGCGAAACTCTTGATATCCGTGGCGTAGCACATAAGGGATTCTTTGCAAGTATCACAGACTTCCCAAGCTACTATGCAGCAAACATGGATCTTCTTGACTACAAAGCAGCTCAGGAACTGTTCCATGAGAACTGGCCAATTTATACCCGTACGAACGACTCCTGCCCGACTCAGTATTTCGATACAGCAGAAGTTAAGAATTCCGTAATCTCCAACGGCTGCCAGATCGAGGGTACTGTTGAGAATTCCGTAATCGGACGTGGATGTGTCATCAAGAAAGGTGCTGTTGTCAGAAACAGTGTTGTTCTTGCTGAGGTTACTGTAGGTGAAGACGTTCACGTAGAGAATGAAGTAGTAGATAAATGGGCGAAACTGATCCATAAGAAAGAAATCATTTCCCCGGCTGATCAGCCTGGTTACATTAAGAGAAACGATACTCTGTAATTTTTATAATTAAGTAATGCAAACCCCCGGTACACTTATTACGGTGTATCGGGGGTTTTGTTTATTGGTACATTATGTTCCTTTTTGTATTAACATATGATATACTTGACATGTTGTCACATCCCCACACCGGCAACAGGAGGGAGGTGTTTCTTATGACCATATTGTTTCATATCTTTATTAGATATCTTATTCCTTTTATTTCTTCTGTTTTAGCTGGCATCATTAGTACTTACATATATAATAAGCTGACAGAACATAAGCGTGACAACAAGGAATAAGCGGAAACTCAACCGTAAATAGAGTGAATCCCCAGAAGCTGGCACTTCTGGGGATTCTTTGTTTGTGTTCTTATGACAATATTATTTCTTCTTATCCTTTATGATTATAACATATACTATTTTCAAAATCAATATGCACCTTCCACGTTCTTTAGCATTACTTTTCAGGCGGTGTTACTGTTCACACGCCACTATTCCGCAAGGTGTTTTGGCATTCTCATGCCAAACCTCGAAACATACAAGTTTTGTTAAATATATACAATCTCTTTTCTGATACTTGTTAAGAATTCACAAACTCTTCACATTTCAGGTCTTGCATTCCTATTATCGCGTGTTATAATACAGTTGTAACAAAGATAAGAAACAAGCAAACAACTGAATACTTAAAAATACTTAACACCACCTGAAGCATTGCAGAAATGCTCCTGAATCAAGATAGTGTCAAGCGTGTCACCTCAGCTGTAATAATGGAGGAAAAGTCAAATGAATACTTTAAAAGCTGAAAAAAGAACAATGGACACAAAGGCCAAAAGATTAAGAAGAGAAGGTTACGTTACAGGTAACGTATTTGGCAGAGAGATGGAAGGTTCCATGCCTGTCAAAATGGAGAAATCCGCAGTAGAGAAACTTCTCAAAACAAGCAACAAAGGTAGCCAGATTATGCTGGATGTAGATGGTCAGTCTTATGATGTACTGATCAAAGAGATTCAGTTCAATCCGTTAAAAGGACAGGTGGATGAAATAGATTTCCAGGCACTGGTAAGCAACGAGAAAGTACATTCCGTAGCCGAGATCGTACTTGTAAACCATGATAAACTCGCAGCTGGTGTATTACAGCAGCATCTGGAAGAGATTTCCTTCCGCGCTCTCCCATCCGCACTGGTTGACAAAGTTATGGTTGATGTCGGCGATATGAAAGTCGGCGATGTAATCAAAGTAAAAGACCTCGACATTGCCAAAGATAAAGATGTAGACTTAAAGACAGACCTTGAAGCCGCAGTCGTATCCGTAGCCGCAGTTCATGTAGATCCGGCTCTGGAAGCTGAAGAGGAAGCTGCTGAAGAAGAAGCTAAATAAATTTTAAAAATTTTTATTTCATTAAAACAGCGAAGCGAATTTTTATATCCGCTCCGCTGTTTTTCATTTTTGCCCCTAACATCATTTATATTTTAGGCTGTACAACATTTCCCTGCACAACGCTTCCCTGATCCTTTCCTTTTCTCATCCCTCTGACTACCTGCACATTTCCAAGAATCAGATAATCCATTTCTCTCTTGGAAATCTTTGCAAAGTTTTTCTTAGAAACAAAATAGAAAGTAACTCCCATAAGTACCCACACGATCAGTGCTGCAAAAGACTGTGGTGCCATAAATGCCGGAGACCCTGGTACGATCAGAAGGAGCAGGATCATAACAGAAATAATACATCCTCCCAATGCCACTGCCGGATGAATTCGGTTTGTATCCGTAGCATCCTCTTTCATTTCTTCAGTAGTTAACTTCATCATTATGGCATTCATCCTGTTCTGCCTGCTAAAGGCAATGAACAAAGTAACATCCTTCGGTGCAAAAAAGAAGAGCCAGCCGCTCCGACTACTAAGAAATGTCCTTTCTGCATGAGCGAAATCGACATCAAAGCTACACACTGTCCACACTGCGAAGATTTTTATTATTCCTTCTCTTCTTCCTGCTCCAGCAGTCTGAACGATAGTTCCAGGTAAAAAATCTCCTCCGGATCATCCAGATCTGACTGAAGGATTTCTCTGATTCTGTCGAGTCGGTAGAGAAATGTACTTCTATGTATAAACAACTCACGCGCAGCCTGTGTCGCGCTTAAATGCTGTTCGAGATATACTCTCAAAGTCTCCATATACTGCGTCTGATTTTCCTCATCATGTTTCTTTAATTCCAACAATCCCTCATGACAAATCATAGTTCCCGGCAGCCTCTTGGTCGCCTGCTCCAGAATATATGTCATTGCCACCTGGCTGAAATAATGAATCCACAGATACGGTTTCTTACGGCTTCCGACATCCAACGCTGTTTTCGCCTGTACATACTGTCTGCGCAGGTTCATGTGTCCCGTCATTACTCTGCTGTACCCGGCTTTCAGATAGGTATCTCTGATAAAATACACAAGCTTCCCGGCTACCTCTTCCTGATTCATCCCCAACCTCGTAAGGTCAAAAAACACCACGATCTCATCCTGATAAAGAAAACTTACGGAATCCCCGAGTTTCTTCTTAATATATCTGCTGATTGCCTTCGTAGAAAGATTCTGCTGGTTCAGATATGTAATCTGCAAAATCAGACACATATATTCATGATTTCCTCCCCATCCCAATTCGCTGAGTTCCCTGCTGATCTGCATATAATCCGCTGTTCTGTCCGATAAAACACGCACAAATATCTGTTCTATATCCCGGTCCGGATCTGTCTCCTCTTCTTCATGTGCAAGCAGGAATTCCAATTTCTCTGATAAAATATCCAGCACGCAGATAACTCCCTGCGTAATTTCCACTCTGCATTCCGTCAAAATCAGCCTGTGAGTTGCCTTCTCATCCACAAATAAATTTCGATTCATAGAACGACATCCACTGATATAAGCCGGAAACATCACCGTTTCATGCGTATCTGCCATCTCACGATAAGTTTCATTCTGAAGAAGTGCATTTACATATTCTACATTCAGTCCCTCATCTGTATATAAACGAGCCCGCGGCGGCAGATATTTGCTTCCGGCCTCTGCAACGAAAGTAAAATCCAGTCCGATTACAGTCAGCGGATTCTGCAGAAATTCAGATGTCACCTGTAAAAGCCGCTCCATTCCCGCATGCTCCAGCATCAGGTCATGGATTTTCCTTTCCCATCCATCCGCAGTATCAAAAATCTCCTGCATATCATTCATAAATTCCGCAATTTCTTCCAGATTCTCAAGTGCCACCTGAATATAAGGGATGTTTCCAAAATCTGAGTCATCGCAGCTGCTCACAGCTACCTCAACCTCATTTCGGTTTATATCTGTTTCAAAACTTTCAGGAGCTCCAGCCTCAACTTCAGTTCCTGTTCCAATTCCGGTTCCAGCTCCAACGATCATATTATCATTTTGCTTTTCTGAATCCGATTTTTTACAAAAAATCCAGAAAATGTCTTTCATTACCGGCACTACACGTTCCCATTCTTCATCATCACGCACCTGAATCACATATACATGCCCACTGCGGAATCTATCTTCTTTCTTCCTGTCATCTCTGTTAATTCCACAACGCAAAAAAGGGCGCAGATACCCATCATTACCGGACAAATTTCCCTTTTTCAGAATTTCATATTTCTCTTTTATCTTTTCATATAAATAAACAGATGACAACCGCAAGTCCCGTTCCTCCCGTCACATAATTCATAAGCTGATTCTGATATGGCTCACGCTAATTAGCAACCTTCTTCATTCTGGCTGTTATTCAGATTCTTTCATTGGCTCCTCTTTACCACTAATTCACACGCATTATACAATAAACGTCTTGGCAACTTCCACAGCCTCAATGCAATTTTCTGTATACGCATCTGCCCCCATATCTTTCGCCAGCTGTTTTGTCACTGCACCACCGCCAACCATAATCTTAAATTTATGCTTACTGCTGCTTCGCTTCAGCGACTTCACCACCTGCTCCATCTCCGGAATAGAAGTGCTAAGAAGAGAGGAAATACAAACGATTGACACATCCGGATTCTGTTTCACAGCACGTAGAAACTGCTTCTCCGAAATATCCACGCCAAGGTCGATAACCTTAAATCCCGCACTACGGAACATAACTGCAACCAGATTCTTACCCACATCATGAAGATCTCCCTCCACAGTTCCCAGAATCACAGTTCCAATATTTCTTCTGCCAAACTGTGTATCCTGCTCCTCCAACAGCTCAAATCCTTTACGCACGCTCCGGGCCGCCGCCAGAATCCTGATAATATCCGCACCATTAGATTTATAATTCTCTCCCACTGTTCTCATCGCAGGAGTCATTGCTTCTTCCACAATCCGCGCGGAAGAAATATGCTGCTTCAATGCTTCTCTCACCAGCTTCTCCGTATCCCCCGGATGTCCGTCTTCAATTGCTTTTTGTAACTGCTCAAGTACTGTCATATCATCAAGCCCGCCCTTAACCATTCTTCTACAAAAAAATCCCCCGCCTTACGGCGAAGGACTTTTACTTTCATCACTGCTTTTTCAATGTATTTATTTTATCATAGCACCAGATTATTTACAACGAAAAATACCGGCATTTTATATTCTGTTCTCATTCTCGGTTACTGTTCAAGGGCTAACTGGACTTAAGAAAACCGATGGTGTAAACTGGAAAACAGTTAAAGCCATCGGTTTTCTTTATCCAAATATCCTGGACACTCTGTCAAATATATTTTCTGGTTCTTCTAAGCGCATCAAAACAAGCATGCTCATGCATTGGCAGAGGTAATCGATGCTCTC
>SKEX01000149.1_pt1 | contig 79932 bp, 59 predicted proteins | sample 4841451 | NCBI WGS metagenome assembly SKEX01 (sample SAMN11008798, study PRJNA524170) | human gut metagenome | isolation source: fecal sample from pouch patient p38, | place: Israel: Tel-Aviv | reverse complement strand
ACCGGAGTTTTTCACACCGGACCATGCGGTCCTGTGCGCTTATGCGGTATTAGCAGTCATTTCTGACTGTTATCCCCCTGTATAAGGCAGGTTACCCACGCGTTACTCACCCGTCCGCCACTAGAATTAAATTAAATCGACCGAAGTTTCAATAAAATAATTCCCGTTCGACTTGCATGTGTTAAGCACGCCGCCAGCGTTCATCCTGAGCCAGGATCAAACTCTCTGATAAAATGTTTGATTCACTCAAGACAACCAACTAGCTTAGTTATCTCTCGTTTTTACTGTTTTTGGTTTATTCAACCGTTCTTAAAAATGTAAAGAATTTTCGAGAATCGTATGTGTTTCACTGTTTAGTTATCAAGGTTGTCTGTCTTGCGACAGCTTGTTTACTTTATCACATCTGCTTCGCTTTGTCAAGAACTTTTTTCAAGTTTTTTCGAAGTTTTTTCAACTCTTCCGCTTTTCCGGAAAGTTTCTCAGATGTAAGATTGTCGGCTCTGTTCAAGCGACTTGTTTACTTTAACACGTTTGTTTCAAGTTGTCAATCACTTTTTTAAATTTCTTTTTTCTTTCAGAAATCATACTGAATTGTCTCATTTAAAGAAACAATTATTTCCGACAGCTCAACTAATATAACACCCAAAGATCACAATGTCAACAGTTAATTTCATAATTTGACAAACTTTTTTATTTTCCCCTTTCCATTTATCTTATCCACCCACCTATTCCCTTTTACCTATGAGAAAGCCAATCTATTAATGCCCAACTTCCCACCGCCACCTTTCCACTACCAACAGCCAGCCAAGCCCGCCAGATCATTCCTGTCGAGCGACATTTGCAGGGACTTTAGAAAAACTTAGCCTCGGGAAATCCGCGTTATGAGCAGATCACTCACTGTCTGAGCACAGCGAGTTTGAGTTATCTGCGAATGCTTTTAGCGGATTTCCCGGGGCTTAGCTTTTCTTAAGTCCCGAAACCGAGCCGACAGGAACGATCTGACGGACTTGGCGTACCTTTTTAATAGTTAACGAGCATAAAATCCACTCTCCACCTCAACCGGCACAACCTTCTCCTCAACCCCCTCAATCCCAATAAAACTCTGCCTATACAACATCTCCACCATCCTGGCAAGATCCTCCCTGGTCCCCTGCGCCTCCATCTCGACACGCTCATCCCAGTTATTCCTCACCCATCCGGTCACTCCCAGAGAACTCGCAATATAACACGCCCGGTACCGAAACCCGACCCCCTGCACTCTCCCCGAAAACCAATAATGCTTCCTGATCAGATTCTCACTCATCTCCGACCCATGTCCCTCCTGCAAGTTATTCTTCCCCCAGACTCCCCGGCCCCTCTCATACTCCCTGGTATCATCCGCACCCGTCTCAGAATCCTGAAGAAAAGTTCTATACTTCTTTTTCTTTCTATTACCAAATATACTCACTCAGTCATCCTCATCTCATCAGTCGCTCTACACATATACACCCCTGCTCCCTGTTTTTCACAATTAAAGCAAGGGAACTCACCTGACTCGATCAAACTCTGATCACAAACCCATCTTTTCTCGCCTTAGCTTCCGGATACTCTCCAGAACGATAACCAAGTACACAATGGCCAATACCAATATAAGACTCCGGCACACCCCACTCAGCTTTCAGCGCTTTACCCTCTTCAGACGCAAACACTTCTCTCGCACGATGAATCCAGCAGGAATCCACACCAACTGCATGAGCCGCATTCATCAGATTTCCCATAACAAGACTTCCATTTTCAACACAAGTGCCCTGCTCACTGTCAGCAAAAACCACAATAACAGTCGATGCTCCATAAAACGGATCGCTCTTTGCCCCCATTACATCCGCATTCATTTTAGAAAGCTTCGCAACAAGCTCCGGATTCTGAGTCACTACCATAAGAGTTCCCTGCTGTCCCATTCCACTCGGCGCATACTCACCAGCTTCAAGAATCTCATTTAATACCTCTTCCGGCACAAGATCTTTCTTATATCCACGTACACTTCTGCGTTCTAAAAGATTTTTCATTGTTTCATTCATGTCAGTATCCTCCTGTATTTTCACATAGTAAACAGCAACAAATTTTCCTATATTATACCACCACCTTTGTCAAAACTCATCTATAATTTCACACTTTCACAGACAAATCATCCTTGCCCCCAGTCCCTATCTAGTCTATAATGGAAAGTATACTATTACGAGGTGTAACTTATATGAACAAAAAAGAAATTTCCGAAATCAAGAAGCAGTTCACACCAGAGAACTGCTCTATCACCCGCATTTGCGGATGCTATGTTGACGGAGAAAAGAACAAAAAAACCGAATTAAAAGAAGCATTTCTCTCCCTCTCCGAAGAAGAAATGTTCAAATATTTTGATATCTTCCGCAAATCCCTTTCCGGAACAATTGGGAAGAACCTGATGAACATGGAATTTCCTCTTGAACAGGAATCCGAAGGCGGAACTCAGCATTTCCTTATGAAACTGAGAGAAAGCAAACTTACAGACGATGCACTGGTCGAGAGTTTTTACGATAAAATCATCGAAAACTATGATTATCCGGAGAATTATTACATTATCCTGATTCATGGAGTATATGACATTCCCGGAAAATCCTCCGATGGTTCCGAAATGTTTGATGCCTCAGATGAAATTTACGAACACATTATGTGTTGCATCTGCCCGGTGAAACTTTCCAAAGCAGGACTTTGCTATAACGCGGAGACCAACAGCATTCAGGACCGCATCCGCGACTGGATCGTAGAACTTCCGGATGTTGCTTTTCTTTTCCCGCAGTTTAATGACCGCAGTACGGATATTCATGGAGTTCTTTATTATAGTAAGAACGTAAATGAACTCAGAGATATTTTTATTGATGAACTCCTTGGATGCAATGCCCCTCTCTCCGCCGGTGGACAGCGTGACTCTTTCAATGCACTGGTCGAAGATACACTTGGTGAGGACTGCAGCTATGATACGGTATTAAATATTCACGAGAAATTAAACGACCTGATTGAAGCTCAGAAAGATGAACCGGAGCCTGTAGTTCTGACTAAATCCGAAGTGAAACGTCTTTTCGAAGAATGTGGCGTAGAAGATGAGAAGTTACAGTCTTTTGACGAGCAGTATGAAATTACTGCCGGAGAAAAATCCTCTCTGGTTGCTTCTAATATTACCAATACACGAAGATTCGAGATTAAGACTCCTGATGTTGTCGTTCACGTAGACCCTGAACGTGCCGATCTCGTTGAGACACGCGTGATTGATGGACGAAAATGTCTTGTAATTCCAATGGAAGGTGAAGTCGAACTTAATGGCATTCGCGTACATACAGGAAGTGAAGATTCTTCGAACGAGGAATTCAGCGAAAAATTTAGCGAAGATTTCAGCAACGGAAGCCATATTAAAGCAAACGATGAATTCAGTGACACAATAGAGGAGGCATCTGATGCAGAATAATCGTAAACTATTATTTTTTGACATTGATAAGACTTTACTTACCCCTTATCCATGGGCTGTTCCGGCCAGTGCAAGAATTGCTTTAAAAAAAGCCCACGATAATGGACACCTGCTTTTTGTCAACTCCGGACGTACTTATGCCATGATTCCTGAAATAATCCGGAAGATTGGCTTTGACGGATATGTCTGTGGATGTGGCAGCCAGATTTATATGAATGGAGAACTTTTATTTTCCAGTTCAATTCCCAATTCACTCTGTCGTGAAATAATAGAAATACTAAGAAATTGCAAGATCCCCGCATTTTTTGAGCGTCCGGACAAAATTTTATATGATAACGGATCCTGTTCTCTTCCTGGTGCTATCCAGAATCTGAAAACAGAAGTTGAAGTAGAAGATTTATCTCTCTACACTTCCGAAATCTACCATAGTTTTACATTTGACAAGTTTCTGGCATTTCCTGCCGCAGACTCTGATACGGATACCTTCCGCAAATTTGTTGATGAACATTTTCTGTGTTTTATCCATGATGATAAAGCCTGGGAATTAACTCAGAAAAATTGCAGCAAGGCAACAGGGATCCAGTTTCTGGCTGACCGCCTGGGAGTATCAATCAAAGATACCTTTGCTTTTGGCGACAGCACAAATGATCTTCCTATGCTTCAGTTTGCCGGAAACAGCATTGCAATGGGTGATTCAGATCCTTTGATTCTTCCTCATTGCACTTACCAGACAACCAATATCGAGGATAATGGCATCGCTAATGCATTAAAGCATTTCCTCCTTATTTAATATAAAGCATATAGAAATAACATTTTTGAATATGTTATTTCTATATGCTCAGGAGAATCAATATGAGTATATTTAATCATGAATTTGATGCCGAAACTACACCTTTGTATTTTTCTCTTGCATTAACAAGATCTTATAACATCTACATTGTATACTTTCTGCTATTTATAGTCTGTATCACATGTTTTGGATATCCGGTTAATGTTCTTCCTGTCGCGGGGTGGCTGGCTGCATGTCTTCTTGCAAGACATTACATGAATCGTATCTTTATACGATGGAACTTTTTATTTTATGTTATCATTTCCACAGGATGGATTTCTTATTTCATCTATTATTATGGATGGAATGTTGGCGGTACCAGCTTTATCCTGCCGCTAATGTTAATTTCAATGTTTTCCCTGTATGATACAACCTTTAACAAAATTGCATTTGCAGTTTTTTTATTCATACTGAGAATGGCACTGTTTTTTCATTGTCAGAATTATCCGCCAATATACGTCCTTACAGAAGCACATATGCTGATTGTACAAGTTTTAAATACTATTTTATCATTTGTGATCACGGGTGTGATCTGTCTGACATTCAGCGATAATCTTCAGAAAGCAGAGAAGCATCTCATGCTGTATAACATTGAATTAAGACAACAGGCCGGAACCGATCCTCTTACTACTCTGTATAACAGACGCCGTATGGAAGAGGTTCTGGAAAATCACATTAAAGCTAATCCTTATGAAAATTTCAGCATTGCCATTGGCGATATCGATTTTTTCAAAAAAATCAATGATACTTATGGTCATAATTGCGGCGATCAGGTTCTAAAATCTCTCGCAGAACTTTTTAAAGAAAAAACGCTTGGTTCAGGACACGTCTGCAGATGGGGCGGCGAAGAATTTCTCTTCTTCTTTCCGGGAATGAATCTTGACAATGCAAGTACAATCATGAATGAAATTAATATAGCAGTCAGCAAATGTATCATAACCTATAAAGATATTACAGTTCACGTAACTATGACTTTCGGTGTAGAAGAAAACGACTATCAGTCAAATATTTCAGAATTAATCAAACATGCGGATGATAAGCTTTATTACGGAAAAACACATGGGCGCGATACCGTAATTTCCTGATATTGCAGAACTTTCCGGTACCATTGCATTTTATGGCATCCACAAGGGTATTCCTGATTCGAGGTTTTTGCGCAATTCATCAGAAAATATTATTCTGGCAATGCAAAAGCAGCTATATGAGAAACGTTTTTGTTTTCCATATAGCTGCTTTTATTATGTTACCTTATGTTTATTATTCATTACCACAATTCTCTGCGATACAGCAATATAATTTTCCTGTCTTATTCCGCAGCTTCTGTCGGTGTTGCTTCTGGTGTTTCTGTAGCTTCAGCTTCTTCTGTTGGTGTTACAGTTGCCTCTGTATCTTCTGCTGCTTCTGTTTCTTCTGCTGCCGGTGTCTCAGTTGCTTCAGCTTCCTCTGTCACATCAGCCTCCGGTGTTGGTGTTGCTTCTTCTGTTACTTCTGGTGTTGCTTCTGGTGATGGAGTAGGTGTCGAAGTTGGAGCTGTAAAAGTATGTTTATCTGTGATCTTAAGTGTCTTAAGAACTTTCTTTACTACTTTTACATCCGCATCATCCAGCCACTGATTTGTTGTCTCTGTGTAATATGTGCTCTCTTTGGAATTCTGAAGAGATTCTCTCTTGGATGCTGTTGCATCCTCATCATTAATCTTATCAAGTCTTACTACATAATATCCTGTATCAGTCTCAATAATATCATCTGCAACCTCTCCGTCTTTCAGCCCACGTAAAACACTAATAACTTCGTCCGGATATGCTGCCCCGCTGGAGTCTTCATCCTCATCTTCGCTTTCTTTAGTTGTAAAATTACCCTGTACTGCTGAGTAACTCTCATCTACTCCCTGAGCAACTTCGCTCATATCAGCTGTCGGATCTTCTTTCATTTTATCAAGAATCTCCTGAGCCTGTTCTTTCTTAGTTTCTTTATCTTCGTCTGTTACATCATCACCACTTGTAGAGATACTTACATAAGTAAAGGTTGTCTGATTTGCCTCATCATCAGAAACTGTGATATTTCCCTCTGCAACAATCGGGTCATACATCTTTTTCTGGATTGTCTGAAGCTCCAGTAATGTTTTTACCTGATCCTCTGTTACAGCGAGTTCTTTGATTGTCTCTTCGCTGTTTGCAGCCATAAACTGTGATGCAGCATCTGCGATTGCTGTTTCATCTTCATCTGTAAGTTCTACATTGTAATCAGATGCTTTCTCTTTCAGAATATACATTTTCTCAATGGATTCCAGACTGCTTGTCACTGCCTGATCACCATATGTCTCTCCAGAATCTTCATCTGCTGTCTGATCCCAGATATTATCCGCGCTTCCCATATAAGACATATACATGGCGGTTGTCCGCTGCTGCTGTTCACGCGCATAAAGGCTGACAACTCCAAGCGGAATATCTGTTCCGTCTACTGTAGCCACTGTTTTTGTTCCATCTAATGTTTTACTTCCGCAGCCTGTAAGCATACCAACTGACATCACACCTGCCAGTGCTGCTACGGCTGTTCTCTTTGCCATTTCTTTCATTTCTTCCTCCATATTATCAGTCTGGTCTTTCTTCATGTCCCACTTTTCCAGACTGTGCTATTACTAGAGTATAAACTTTTTTCCTGCTGAGGGCAAGGTAAATTAAAAAATAAGTGCTATATTTCACATATTTATCACGATCTTCAAACACACTCTTCAGCCATATTCTTAAGTTCTTCTGCAAATTCCGTCAGCGCAGGAATCAGACTGCCCTGAGGTTCCAGGATAAATTTCGGTTCCTGCTCATTCTTAAACTGCAAGCTTCTTCTGTATTTCTGCATGAGAAGCGGAATCCCTTCCGGATTCAGCTTTGCTTTTTCATAAAGTGTAATGCGCACTGATTTTCCAGTCTGCTTAATTTCTGTCACATAGCCCTGATGTGCGATAGCTTTTAACTTCGCGATAGCAAGGAGATTCAGCACTGCCTTTCCAGGTTCACCAAAACGATCCAGAAGTTCCTCTAACATATCATCATAGTCCTGCTGCGTTTCGATTCCAGCGATTCGTTTATAAATATCAAGTTTCTGGAATTCATTGCTGATATAGGAATCCGGAATAAATGCATCGATATTGAGGTCAATCGATGTCTCAAAATCTTCCATTGTATGGATTCCTTTTGCCTCTTTGACTGCCTCGCTGAGCATCTTGCAATAGAGATCATATCCCACCGCATTCATATGTCCATGCTGCTGTGCACCCAGCAGATTTCCCGCACCTCGAAGTTCCAGATCTCTCATGGCAATTTTAAATCCACTTCCCAGATCCGTATATTCACGAATAGCCGCCAGACGCTTCTCCGCAGTCTCCTTCAGCATCACGTTCTGCCTGTACATCAGGAATGCATACGCCGTTCTGTTAGATCGACCGATTCTTCCTCGAAGCTGATAAAGCTGGGAAAGTCCGTATCTGTCGGAATCATGGATGATCATGGTATTTACATTGGAAATATCCAGCCCTGTTTCAATGATCGTAGTCGAAACCAGTACATCAATATCACCATTTACAAACGCATACATGACATTCTCAAGTTCTCTCTCGCTCATCTGTCCATGTGCAAAATCCACCCTCGCATCCGGCACAAGTTTCGCTATGCGCAGGGCAACATCCGCAATATCCGTAACACGATTATAGACATAATAGACCTGTCCGCCCCTGCGCAGTTCTCTGTTGATTGCCTCCCGGACTGTCTCCTCATCATACTCCATAACATAGGTCTGAATCGGCATTCTGTCCATCGGCGGTTCCTCAAGGACACTCATATCACGAATTCCAATGAGGCTCATATGCAAAGTACGCGGAATCGGCGTTGCTGTCAAAGTCAGCACATCTACATCCTTTTTCAGCTGCTTGATTTTCTCTTTATGCGCAACCCCGAAACGCTGTTCCTCATCGATGATCAGAAGTCCAAGGTTCTTAAACTGTACATCCTTCGACAAGACTCTATGTGTTCCGATAATTACATCTACCTGTCCCTTTTTCAGGTCTTCAATCGCTTTCTTCTGCTGCGCCGGCGTACGGAAACGACAGAGAAGTTCCACTCGTACCGGGAACTCTTTCATTCGCTGTACAAAGGTGTTGTATATCTGCTGTGCAAGAATAGTTGTCGGGGCAAGATACGCCACCTGTCTGCTCTCCTGCACTTCCTTAAATGCGGCGCGCAGAGCAACCTCTGTTTTACCATAACCTACATCACCGCAGATCAGACGGTCCATGATTTTCGTGCTCTCCATATCCCGCTTGGCATCTTCAATGGCGCTAAGCTGATCTTCTGTCTCCTCATATGGAAACATTTCCTCGAACTCCCTCTGCCATACCGTATCAGGACCACAGACATAGCCTTCCTTTTCCTGACGTACCGCGTAGAGCTCTACCAGCTCTTTCGCAATATTTTTGACAGCTCCCCGGACCTTGCTTTTCGTCTTATTCCATTCCTGCGTTCCAAGCTTATTCAGTTTCGGAGTTTTTGCCGTATCACCGCCCGAGTATTTCTGAAGACAGTCTAACTGAGTTGCCAGAATATAAAGATTGCTGCCGCCACGATATTCAATCTTAATATAATCCTTAACGATCCTGTCCACTTCCACTTTCTCAATTCCGCGATAAATACCAAGCCCATGCTTCTCATGAACCACAAAATCCCCGATAGAAAGCTCTGCAAAATCCTGGATACGCTTTCCGTTATAATTCTTTTTCTTCTTTCTCTTCTTCTGTTCCTGACCAAAAATATCCGACTCTGTCATCACCGCAAATTTGATCAGTGGATATTCAAAGCCTTTTTTCGCATGACCATAAACCACCATGATCTCACCCGGCAGAATCTCCCTGTCATAATCCTGCCCGTAAAAAGCAGCCAGTCCTTCTTCCTGGAGATCCTTCGCCAGTCGTTCAGCTCTGGTACGGGAACCGGAGAGCAATGCGATCTTGTATCCCTGTTTCTTATACTGGTGAAGATCCTTTACCAGAAGTTCAAAGCTACTGTTATACGAACTGACTGATTTTACTTCCAGATAAAATTTCTCCCGGACCTTCCAGCCCGCCTGCTTCGGTTCCAGCGCACAGACAGAAATACAGTTTCTCTTATTTAATTCTTTCTGAAGTTCTTCAAAAGAACAAAGCCAGTTGTCCGGCAGATTCTGGCTGCCTTTTTCCTCGCGGTGCATACGGCTCTGGCGATATTCCTCTTCTACTGCTTCACCTTTCTCCGTCAGTCGATTCGGTTCATCCAGAAAAATAACCGATTTCTCCTTTGGAAAATAATCCAGGAAAGAAACCATATCAGATTCCCCGATATGTTCTACTGCCGGATAAATCGTAATCTCCTCCAGATTCTCGAGGGATCTCTGGCTCTCAGCGTCAAAACTTCGTATAGAATCGATCTCATCCCCCCACAGTTCGATTCTCCATGGATTTTCCTCTGTGAGGCAATAGATATCCACAATACCACCGCGAATAGAAAACTGTCCCGGCATTTCCACCTGACCTACACGCTCATATCCCAGATCCACCAGTTTATTTTTCAACTGATCCATGTCTATCGTACTGTCATTTTCATAATGAATCAGCTGGCTTTTTATTTTTCCCAGCGGTTCCAGGAAATCCATGCATCCGTCAATGCTTGTGACAACTGTAAGTTCCTTTTCCTCCAGCAATGCCCGGATTACTTTCATTCTCTGCCGGATCAGCAGATTTCCATGAATATCTGCCTGAAAGAATAGAAGATCCTTTGCCGGATAGGAATATATTTTCTTATCATAAAACCGGTAATCTTCATAGATTTCTCTGGCCCGGCGTTCATCTTCTGCCAGGATCAGACGATATGACGCAGTCTCGGAAAGACCGTACATCAGATGGGATTTCTGCGATTCCATACATCCCGAAACCTGCAGAATCCCCTTATTTGTTTTACTTTTTTCTTTAATCTGTTCAAACTCTGCAAGTCCCTGCAGAGGTGCCATAAATGCTTTCATATTCACCTCTTATATGTCTCCGATAAATAAATCTTTCTGCCATTCATTGCTATTCGTAAGTCCCACCCACTGCTTTTTGCTTCTCGCAATTGAAGCAGGGGACTTACTTGATTCGGTTAAAAATATTACGTCAAAAGTTCCAGAACACTGTGGCAAGATAAAAGCGGCACCTGTTTTCCTGCTGTAGCATCATTAACAGTCACCGCTTTTCTTCCTTTTCTTCCATTAAAAGCAGCCAGCATGTGCCACTTACCACTTTGCCGCTTCTTACTTCTGTGCAGGTACTTTTCTGTTATATTCGTTCATCGCCGCATCTACGCCCTGTGAGATCATGATATCCACAGCCTTTGCCGCTTTTTCTATTGCTTCATCCACAAGTTTTCTGTCTTCTGTGGAAAATCTGCCAAGTACATGATCTGCAAGATCCCATCCCTTTGGCTTAGCTCCTACACCTACTTTAATGCGCAGAAACTTCTCTGTGCCAAGCTGACGGATAATATCCTTAATTCCATTGTGTCCACCTGCGCTTCCCTGCTTACGGATGCGAAGCTGTCCCGGTTCCAGATCAATATCATCATAAATAACAATCAGTTCTGTCTCCGGATCAATTTTGAAATAATTCGCCATCTCGCGGACAGGTCCGCCACTCAGGTTCATAAAAGAAAGAGGTTTCATAAGAATAACCTTTTCTCCGCCAATCATCGTTTTTCCGTACATGGCATTAAATTTCACGCCGCCCTGCGGAACATTGTAGTCCTCTACCAGATGATCAATGGTGTCAAATCCCATATTGTGCCGTGTTGCTTCATACTCTCTCCCGGGATTTCCCAGTCCCACTACTAAATACATATGCGCGTCTCCTAATTAAAATATACCATTTCGTCTTTCAGAGGTTCGCATTCTTTTGCATCACTTGCATAAAGCACAATGCCTTCGCCCTGATATTCTGTACGGTTTTCAAAAGCAACCTTTGCAGTTACCTCTACCCAGCTTCCTTCTTTGATATGAGATGCATTATCACTTCTGCACACATATCCAAGAAATGTAGTATCATCTGCACAGCAAGTCATTGCAACACGTCCCGGAACAAAGAATTTGCTTCCCATTCCACGAGGTTTCATAACACGACCTTTAAAGCGTACAGTTTTACCCACATATTTCTCCGGGTTATCCATTGCATCTACAAACCAGATTCCGTAATCTTCCGGCTGGATCTCAATGACAGGTGCATCAATATCAAACGGCATCTCATCCTGGAAAATGTCGTCCATTTCACCTTCTTCATCCTCAAAAATAACCTCTGCACTCTGATTTGCGACCTTAATTCCACGTCTGTATGCAGGAAGCGGATCTCCCTCTTTACAACGGTTAAATACAACCATATCTGTATTTCTCACCATATCCATGAACAGAGACTTCATATTTGCCATATAAACCTGATAAGTTGTCGCATCTACGCAGGTAATCTCCTGCTCAATACCCCAGCCGTCCGGAAGCTCCATCTGCTCGAATTTACTTACAAGCCACATTCCATTGTATTCGATCACAACACGTTCCGGCTGATGGATGATATCCATCGCAGCCAGACGCTGAGGAGTCAGATCTTCTTCATCCTCGATCACTTCTATAACTGTGTTTGTAAGTTTCAGTTTATCCATATCATATTCTTCTTCGCCTTCTTCGCAAAGAATCAGCAGTGTCTTTCCATCAATGGCGAAATAGTCCTGCTGTAATGTAAAATCCAGGAAAGTTGTCTTTCCACTCTCCAGAAATCCTGTTACCAAATAAATGGGAACTCTGATATCATCCATAATTCTATTTCCTTTATCCTGATTATTTTGTCACTGCGCTACGGTTTATCTGTAAGCCGTAACTTTTTTTATTACCGGACGCGGTAATTGTTTTTTATTCTGCAAGGCCAAATAACTCTGCAAGTTTATCTTCTTTCAATTTAGAACCAATCACGCAGAGACGGCCCGTATATTCCGGTGCTCCCTCACGAATCTCTGTTTCTTCCGGAACCATATCAAAGTAGATCCATGTTCCATCTTCTGCCGGAAGCATTCCTTTTGCACGAAGGATGATACCGTAATCTTCAGAAGCAGAAAGAGCTTCGAGCATTTTCTCAAGTCCTTCTCTTGTATACTTCTTAATTGTCTCGCGTCCCCAGCTTGTAAATACTTCATCTGCATGATGATGGTGATGATCATGGTGGTGATCATGTCCACAGCCACATTCATCATTGTGGTCATGATGATGATCATGGTCGTGATGGTCATGTCCGCAGCCGCATTCATCATCGTGATCATGGTGATGATGTTCATGCTCGTCGTGGTCATGTCCGCAGCCACATTCATCATCATGGTCGTGATGATGGTGTTCGCCATGCTCATGTACATGTCCGCATTCCGGGCATACCTCTTCTTCTGCCATCAGTTCTTCTTCAAGAGATACCGGTTTCTCCATAACCTCAAGGATTTTCTTTCCATCCAGTTTCTCGATCGGAGTAGTGATAATTGCTGCTTTTGCATTGATCCCACGGAGAAGTTCCATTGCCTGCTGTGCTTTCTTCTCATCAATAATGTCTGTACGGCTCATAATGATTGCGCCGGCATATTCAACCTGATTGTTAAAGAACTCACCAAAGTTTCTCATGTACATTTTGCATTTCTTTGCATCTACTACAGTTGTGTAGCTGTTCAGTACGATATCTACATCTCCCTGAACACCCTGTACCGCTTTGATAACATCTGACAGTTTACCAACACCTGACGGCTCGATCAGGATTCTGTCCGGATGATATTTATCAACAACTTCTTTCAGAGAAGTTCCGAAGTCTCCAACCAGAGAACAGCAGATACATCCGGAATTCATTTCACGGATCTGGATTCCTGCTTCTTTCAGGAACCCACCGTCGATACCGATCTCACCGAATTCATTCTCAATCAGTACGACCTGCTCATCTGCGTAAGCCTCTTTCAGAAGCTTCTTGATTAATGTAGTTTTACCGGCTCCAAGGAAACCGGAGATAATATCAATCTTAGTTGCCATCGTTTTGTTTCTCCTTTTCTATTTTTATGTTTTTTTACAAATTTATCTTGTAAGCAGATATGAAATAATTGTAACTGTTCAGTACCTCCACAGTTACGGTTAAAAATCGCCTTTGGCGATGGAGTTTTACCTTGTATGTCTCGGAATTTTGGCATATTCGCTTATATCCCATCTACTTATATATTTGTCCGTAACGCATTTATTATACACAAGCTTTCTTTCAGATTCAAGTCTGTCACACGCAAAGAAGGGGACATGATCCAATATCATGTCCCCTCTCGTATTTTAATGATCAACCGTTGATCATAAAGCTCATTAATTTATCAATATCTTCTTTCTCATATGCAACGATCTCAAGTTCCGGAATCTCTCCGCCTGAGAAAATGTTTGCCAGAGACACATACTGGGATAATTTGGATTTAAGGTTCAGTCTGTCACCTTCGCCTGTTACTAATTCTACTCTTCCTTCGCAGCTGTCAACTACCTCAAAAAACTTCTCAATATCTTTAATGTTAGATACTTTCATGTTCATTCTCCTTTCAACATGTAAACTTTTCTCTCTATTCCTTGTTTTCGCGCTAATTATAACGCAGTTATATACAAAAAGCAATTATTGATTTTGCACGAATTTTCCAGGTATTCCATACGCTTAGTTATAATATCGCTAAATAACGCAAGTCCTGTTCCGGTCAAAACTTAATATGTTATTGTTCACTCCGCTCTTAGCAACATATCCCGTAGGATAATTGTGTCTGAGCAATAACCTTAATATACAAAAATTGCAACTCCATAAGCTGGCAGCGGATATGCAAATGAGAACTGTCTGTCATCGCATTCCTGTTTCACAGCCTTGAATATCTTTGGCTCTGTCAGTCCGTTCTCATCCATGATCAGCTTATACTGTTTCTTCTTCGGAACACCAACTCTGTAATCCGGACGGTCAACCGGTGTAAAGTTAACTACATACAGAATATTATTTCTCTTCGTCGGCGATTTTCTTACAAAGCTGAAAATACTTCTGTCTCCGTCATTGGCATTGATCCACTCAAAGCCTTCCGGATCATTATCAGCCGCATAGAGCGCCGGATATTTCTTATAAATAGTAAGAAGATCATGTACATAATTCTGCAGATCTTTATGAGGTTCCTCATTCAGCAGGAACCAGTCAAGTTCTCTCTCCTCACTCCACTCACGAAGCTGTCCGAATTCCTGTCCCATGAAAAGGAGCTTCTTACCCGGATGACAGGTCATAAAGGAATATGCCGCCTTTAAGTTCTTGAATTTATCCGACAGTTCGCCCGGCATCTTCTCAAGCATGGAGCATTTCAGATGAACCACTTCATCATGAGAAAGAACCAGTACATATCTCTCACTGTATGCATAAGTCATGGAGAATGTCATCTTATTATGATTGAATTTACGGAAATATGGATCCAGTTTCATATATTCCAGGAAGTCATTCATCCATCCCATGTTCCATTTCAGGCTAAATCCAAGTCCGTCTTTCTCAGCATCTCCTGTAACCATCGGCCATGCTGTCGATTCCTCAGCGATCATCACTGTTCCATGATTTCTGCCGAGAACAACGGTATTCAAATGTTTAAAGAATTCAATCGCTTCCAGGTTCTTGTTTCCGCCGTATTTATTTGCAACCCATTCTCCGTCTTTCTTACCATAGTCAAGGTAAAGCATAGAGGCAACCGCATCCACACGAAGTCCGTCTACATGACACTCTTCAATCCAGTAAAGAGCATTTGCGATCAGGAAGTTCTTAACCTCCGGGCGGCCATAATTGTAAATCTTAGTTCCCCAGTCAGGATGTTCTCCCTGTCTCGGATCTGCATGCTCATATACTGCAGTTCCGTCAAAATTCACCAAACCATGGGCATCCTTCGGGAAATGTGCAGGTACCCAGTCAAGAATAACGCCGATCTTATTCTGGTGGAAATAATCAATCATATATTTGAAATCCTGCGGTGTTCCGTATCTGGAAGTCGGTGCATAATATCCGGTTACCTGATATCCCCAGGAACCATCAAACGGATGCTCGGCGATTCCCATTAATTCTACATGAGTATAACCCATCTCTTTTACATATGCAGTCAGAGAATGTGCAAGTTCCCGATAATTATAGAATCCTTCTTCATTCTCCTCTGTCCACGGATGTTTCATCCAGGAACCCGGATGAACTTCATAGATTGCCATCGGCTGTACTGTCTCGTCAAACTTCTCTCTGTTCTTGATCCATGTGGCATCTTTCCATTTATAATCTGTAATGTCTACAATCCTGGATGCCGTTCCCGGACGCTTCTCAGCCGCATTTGCATACGGATCGGCTTTATAAAGCTTCTCTCCATGTGCTCCTACGATAAAGAATTTATATAACTGTCCAATCTTGGCTCCCGGAACAAACACTTCATAGACACCGATCGGTCCTACCTTCTTCATCGGACTGGCCTCTTCATCCCAGTCATTAAATTCACCAATTACAGATACTGACTGGGCATTTGGTGCCCAGACCGCAAAATATACGCCTTTTTTTCTTCGATATGTAGTAGGATGAGCGCCCAATTTCTTATATACTTCGTAATTGGTTCCCTGTCCAAACAAATACTGGTCTAAATCCGTAAATTTCATACTCTCGCCCATCTGGAGTCCTCCCTTAATATTCATGTTTCTATCTTTTCACGGATATGAAAATATTATTGCTCACTGCAACATAAACAATAACACAAGAAGAACCCTGCAAAGCAGGATTCTCAGCCTGCGGTGGATCGTTCCAGACAACATCTTCCTTACTGCTGCAATGCGATCCGACCCGGCAGGGCTATGAACTGACTCTTAGTCATTCTATAAGCTTTATTATACCAACCCCCATTCGCTACGTCAATTAAAAATATGTGTATATTTAACAATTTTTATGCGTTTTTTGTGTTATTTTTGTAAAAAACACAAAGAGCAAAGAAACGCTGTCTTTCGCATTTCTTTGCTCTTTTTATTACTTTTTATTGTCCTTTAATATTCAGAGTCATCTCCGTAATCCACAGAATCGTCACTGTAATCTTCCGAAGAATCATCGCTGTAATCGCCGCTTCCGTCGTCATAGTTTCCATCTGAACTGCTGTCATCTGTACTTCCATCCTCACTTCCATCAGAATAATCTGAGTTTCCGTCAGAAGAATCTGATGAATCAGTTGTACCATCTGTGGAATCCGTAGAAGCTGCTGCATCTGCTCCGCCCTGATATCCGGGAACACCACCGTTGCTGAGTGTACTCGGCCAGAAATCAACATAACATGCATTCTGTAATGTTACATTCTTAGCTTCTGCCATCTCACTTACCGTCACAAGTTTATATCCTCTTGCAATAAGATCCGGAATCAGTCTTATGGCAGCCTGTACAGACGGCTCATGGATATCATGCATCAGGATAATTGTTCCATCTGTAAGATCTCCGTTCATTACTGCATTATAATCCGCATCCGCATCCATCAGCTTCCAGTCTTCCGTATCCAAAGACCACATAAAGAATGGTTTATTTACTGTATTATAAATATCTGTATTTCCATCTCCGTACGGTGCACGTGCTACTGTCGCTGCCTGTCCACAGGCCTGAGTCAGTGCATCATCCGTATCAGAAAACTGTTTGGCAACTGAATCAAGGTCAATCGTAGTCAGCTGTGTATGATCCCAGGAATGACTTCCGATCTCACAGCCAAGTTCCAGCATACGTTTCGGTGCATCCGGATATGCACTTACATTCTGTCCAAGCATAAAGAATGTTGCATGTGCATTATTCGCCTCCAGGCAATCCAGAAGCTCATCTGTATACTGTCCCGGACCATCATCAAAGGTCAATGCCAGCATCGGCCGTACCTGACTCGGATCATAAGATCCATCATCATTAAAGTAGTAATCTTTTACGCCCTTTGTCACCCATCCAGTCTGAATATATCCGTTTTCATCAAATGAATATGTCACACCGTCAATATCCTGAAATCCATTTGCAAAATATGTACCATCTGCATTCTGATACCACTTTCCGTTAGTATCTTCATGCCAGCCTGCTGTCATCGTGGAGATCTTATCCGTATCTGATTTACCCTTCAGTGGCTGTCTCACAGCCGCATCAGAATTAGCCTGAACCTCTTCCGTATCTGCCTGGGCCTGCACAGTCTGATTACTGCTTCCGCCTCCGGCTACATGATGAGCGATTGGAATAATGATTCCTCTCACCACAAATACAATAGCCAGAATCAGACCAAGCACGGAAAGTCCGATCTTCGTATAATGACGAATCATCATCTGGCGTTTTTTTCTGCGCATCCTCTCGCGCAAAACCCGCTTATCCATTGTTTCCTTTCCCCGTTTCTATTTACATTAATTTAGCCAAGAACGTTTATCTGCAACTGCTGAATAGCTTCATAAGTTACTGTCATTCTTTTTGTAACTTCAATCATAACTCATTTACCCGGCAAATACAATGCCAATTATTCGTTACCGTTCACTCCGCCAGTAACAATTATTCTACTTCTTCTGTCCCCAGTTCCTCTTCCAGATTTACGTCAACATCAGAACCACTCTGATTTGTGCTGCTATCGCTGTCATCTGAATTTCCCGCGTCATCTGAAGTATTCGTATCTTCTGTATCCGTCATATCCTGTTCACTGTCTGAGTCTGAATTTTTTGCAGCTGCTTCTGCATCATCCGCGATCACATCGCCATTCGCGACTTTATCACTAACGCTTGCATTCTTTATAATAAAATCCTCTACTCTGAGAAGACCAATTGATTCGTCTACATAAGTCTGCCCGTATGTTCCAACCAATTCTGCGATATCACCGGCACCCATCTGTTCCACCAGTTCCTCCTGCAGCTGAAGGCTCTCTTTATCATCAAGAGACAGCCCTTCCGCATCCATGATTCCCTGTACAATCAGATTCTGTTTCACTTTACCTTCTGCATACTGCTGACACTGCTCGTCAAAATCATCCTGGGAAATCCCCTGGCTGTCTATGAATTCCTCTAAAGTCATATCCGCTTGTTTTGCATAAACTTCCATACTGCTCTTAAACTCAGAAATTGCAGAATCCACATCCTCCTGCGGATACTCTTTCACTTCCGCATTCTCAAGTACTGTACTCCATGCAGTATTTTTAAGAACTTCCTGTGCTGAATTCTTCGCTTCTTCCTCCAGCTGGCTGCGAACGCTTTCCCGATATTCATCCACAGTCGTATAATCTGTATTCTTTGCTACCCACTCATCGGTAAGTTCACCTGCGCGGCGCACATTCTGTACAGTGACTTTATATACAACTTCCTGACCTGCCAGAGTTTCATCTGCGTAATCTGACGGAAAATCAATCTTGATTTCCTTTGTTTCGCCTTTCTTCATTCCGATTACGCCATTCTCAAACTCATCAAACATCTGCCCCTGACCAATCACAAAATCATAATTATTGGCAGTCCCGCCATCAAAAGTCTGTCCATTCTTAGTTCCCACATAGTTCACAGTTACCAGATCACCTTCTTTGGCACTGTCAGATACAGGTTCTGCTTTATCCTGCAGATCCTGGTCAATCTGTGCCTGCACATCATCATCTGTGATTGCATCCACTGTATTATCCAGAGTCAGTCCTTTATATTCTCCAATCGTAATATATTTATCTACATTCTCAACCGACACAAGCCTGGTTGTTCCCACTTCTGCTTTTTTATTATCGGCAGACTTTTCTGTTTTTGTATTGTCTGTAATAACAGCCGCACCATCACCACATGCGGATGCAGTTAGTGCAAAACAGGCCGCAAACATGGCAAGATATATTTTTTTCTTCATAATAAATAATACTCCCTTCTACATTCCCGGTACCGGAGTCGGTCTTGATGAATCCCATACCTCTGATACGTCAAAAAGATCACTGAGCATTTCAGGATTATAGTACATTCTGTATCCATCCAGATTTCTTCTTCCCTGACGGAAATAATCACCTGTAATCTGTACGAAATACTGGCTGGAATCTACATTACAGAAATAACGGTATCCCTGACTCTTATAAAATTCATATTTCTCATTATCAGCAGAATATCCTTCCCAGCTTCCGATATCTGCTCCAAATGCAAAGATGATCATATCTGTTTTCCCAAGAATCGGAGCGACATATTTCTGCCACTTTTTATCATCTCTCTTTAAATCATCCAGCGAAGTAGCTCCAACATCCTTATGTCCCCAGGTATGGCTGGCAAACTCCCAGCCCTCTGCTTTCATAGCCTTCGCTACCTTCTTTGCATTCTTTACTTCCTGCTTATAATCAAAATCCGGGTTCTCCTCCAGAAACTTCTTCTGGTCATCCTGGAGTTTCTTTCCTGTTTTATATGCAATGTCCGTACGATAGCCAAGAACGCCATTATAACCTGTCATCGCCAGGATACCTTTCCTTCCATGATAAGAAAAGTCCGGATGTTCTTTTACAAAGGTATCGATCAACGGAACCATATCGTAGTCTCCTGTGGAAATACTTCCGTCGTCCTCTATATATTCATTCTTAACTTCACCATTGGAATCCACAACAAGTTTTGACGCAAACCCATCTCCATCCATATAGTGATAGTAACTTACATCATCCTGTGATAAAACAAACGGAATCTTTCCCGGTGGCAGCATAATACTGCCTCTGGACATTGTTCCATCTTCATTTACAACTGCCATATCATGGGGGCTGACCATTACATAACCTTTATCATACATATTCTGTATGATCTTATTAAATTCATCAATTGTTGTCATATACTGATTATATCCGTCAGAATCCGACTCTCCGTCAAAAGCTTTCGAGGTGTCCTTAATCAGTGTATGAAAAAACACATGTGTGATTTGTTCGAGCGGATATTCTGTGCAGGTAGCTTTCGTGTTCTCATAATCAGCCACCGCATTCTGCATATCTGTATTACTATCATAATCCGGCTGACTTTTTAGAAGTTCTATGGCTCCATCATAATTGTACTGTGTCGCCATAAGTGAAGCCTGCTCCAGCGGAGATTCCTGTGTTTCAGCCTGCTCTCCCTCATTCAGGCTGGTACCCTGCTGCTCATTCTCTGTTGTATCAGTATTCTGTTCTGTATCAGCATCCTGACTACCATCTGTCTGTACTGTTCCCTTCTCTGTTTCTGTACTTCCAGCTTTGGAATTCAGGAACGGAATATCCTGTTCAAACGGAAGGATTCCGCACCCGCTAAATCCCAGTGATACGCATAAAACTGCTGCCATCACACATGCTGCTTTTTTTCTCATATTCTGCCCCTTTCAATTATGCGTCTCCTTTATTCTGTCAGCGAACACTGTTCGTCCCCTTTATTATTCTCATCCCATAGTCGGGACCGGCACCGGTCTGGAAGAATCAAACACTGCCTGTGCATCAAACAGATCTGAAAGAAGTTCCGGATTATAGTACATTCTGTATCCATCCAGATTTCTCCTTCCCTGGCGGAAATAATTGCTGCGGATCTGTACGAAGTACTGACTGGAATCCACATTGCAATAATAGTTATACCCCTGGCCCTTAAGATATTCAAATTTCTCCCCTGAATAATCTTCTACACTGGTAAGATCTGCACCAAATGCAAAAATAATAATATCTGTTCCACCGATCAGCGGATCAACATTCTCTTTAAATTTCTGTGTATCTGCCTGTAATCTCTCCAGACTTACCTGACTTACATTCTGATGGCCCCAGGTATGACTCGCAAACAGCCATCCTTCATCTTTCATGGCCTGCGCAACTCTGGCAGCGCCTTCCCTCTCTGTATTCAGATCAAAATCCGGATGTTCATCAAGCCATTTCACTTTATCTGCATCCAAATCATCCGGACGGGTTTCATAACTGCTGTCTGTACGATAACCAAGAATTCCATTGTATCCTGTAAGCGCTACAATTCCTTTTGCTCCTCTGTATGAGAAATCCGGATGTTCTTCCACGAAACGGTCAATCAGAGGAACCATGTCGTAATCTCCTACAGAAATACTGCCATCATCTTCTACATATTCATTACGGACCTTGCCTTCATCATCCACAATAAGTTTCGTGGCAAATCCGTCCCCGTCCATATAATGATAATAACATACATCATCCTGCGAAAGGACAAACGGCACTTTACCTGGCGGAAGCAGAATTTCTCCCATATTCATGTTTCCATTCTCATCTGCTGTCGCCATATCATAAATGCTGACCATAACATATCCCTTATCATACATACTCTGCGTGATCTGATTAAATTCATCAATCGTTGTCATAACCTGGTCATAATCCCCTGTTTTATAATCCCCGTCAAATGCCTTGCTGGTATCTTTGATCAGTGTATGGTAGAAAACATGTGTCACCTGATCTAACGGCCAGGAAACACAGGAATCTTTCTTCTTCTGGTAAACCTTGACCGCATGCTGGAATTTCTCGCTTGTCTGATAAGTGTCACTGCCCTGAAGCAAAGCAATAGCCTTATCATAGTCATACTGATTTGCCGCATATTTTGCCTGTCTGTAAAGAGCTTTATCTTCTTTGCTCAGACTCTCTCCTTCCGGCGTTGCCTCAGGTGTTGCTGTATTTTCAGCTTCCGCTTCTCCCTCTGCTTCTGCAATTGTCTGGGCAGTCTTTTCTTTCCTTGTACCAAATAACTTTGCCATCTGAGTGATCTTTGTCTGCTGCTCGCTGAAAAATGTCTGCAATTCTTCCCCGTAAAATCCCACGCCGATTCCGATTGCTGCCGCTGCCACTACTACAATTCCACCGGCAATACGCACTCTCTTTTTTCTGCGGCGAAGTTTATTGCGCCGTTCCAGTCTGGCTGCTCTTCGGGCCTCATATGCTTTATTGTCGTCATAGAAGAAATCCTCATCCTCACTTGCAGCCGGAGGTTCTTTCTCCTCAGATGACTTATCCTGTACTTCTGTCTCTGAAGTCTGTGCCTGTTTCTCTGTTTCTGATTCCTGCAAAGCACTATCTGCATTTGTATCTTCTGCATTTGTATCTGTTGCCTTTGTATCTTCTGCATTTGTATTGGCATCTGCCATACTTGTGTCTACTGCATTCGTATCTGCCGTATTTGCAGCCGTTTCATTTTTAGTTATTTCTTCCTTATCTGAAAGTCTCTCCTCTGTATTTTCAGAGTCAGGCTTTAATTTGCTCATACTTTCCTCCTTTTTATCCTCTGAATAAGTAATTGGTGACCGGTTACTGTATCACTTTTGTTCAGTACTTTTATGGTTATCTGAATAACCATATTATAACCACACACAGGCTTTCCATCCTGTAAAAATGTTTTTACTACAATTATAACGTATAATAATACAAATTTCCAGTTACTATTCGCACTACACTTTCTCGCAAAATATTTTTATATACACCTGCCAAAATCCCAAGAATTCTTTTTTAATAATTGCGTTTTGTCCTGTTTAATGATAAAATAATTTTTATGCAATGGGCTGTCTATCTGTAACAGTCCCTGTGAAAACACACATATTAGGAGGATGCAAATGAGTACAGTAACAATAGTCCTTCTGGTCATTCTTGTTATCCTGATCGCTGCACTGATCGGTTTATATTTCTTCGGCAAAAAAGCTCAGAAGAAACAGGAAGAACAGCAGGCTCAGATTGAAGCAACAAAACAAACCGTTTCCATGCTGGTTATCGATAAAAAGAGGATGCCGTTAAAAGAATCCGGACTTCCTCAGATGGTAATTGAACAGACACCTAAGCTTATGCGCCGTTCCAAACTTCCGATCGTTAAAGCCAAAGTCGGACCAAGGATTGCTATCATGATCGCAGATGAGAAAGTCTTCGATCTGATTCCGGTTAAGAAAGAAATCAAGGCCGAAGTAAGCGGTCTTTATATCGTAGGCGTAAAAGGAATCCGTGGTTCTCTGGAAGCACCGGCTACTAAGAAGAAAGGTTTCTTCGCAAGATTTAAGAAAGATAAAGCTGCTAAATAATCACCAGTTAAATCAGTCAGGTGAATATTTACTGTATGAAAAAGACCGATGATCTTTGATATGTCTCCTGCTTCGCAGGCAGCATATCCCCATATAAGATCATCGGTCTTTTATTTAATTCTAATCGTTTTACACCTATCTGTAAGTTCTCCTATTTATAGGTTCCATTCAAGTCCCCTCTCACTGCTTATTGCTCTTCGCAATTGAAGCAGGGGACTTACTTGATTCGGTTAAATCGTGAAATCCTTACAATCCTTCGGCTGTGCCTTAATCGCAAGATAGCAGTCTGCCACATGCTCCTGATTCATATCCAATGCATAGTCAACCTTCATATCAAGGCTGCCGTCATTTTCCTCCAGATTCATATTCGTTGCAGCAATTCCCATCTCGATCGTTCCATAAGGAGTCGTATAGTAAGTCATATTCTTCTTACCCTGTTCAAAAACCATGTGAACATTAACCACACCTTTTTTGCGGACTTCCATGCCCTTAGGTGATATTTTTATGTAATTAATCGTAGGTTCTGCGAAATCCTCCAGAATCTCTTCATAGCGCAGATAATGACTTCCATTCCGGAAATAATACTGTCCAGGTACAACGATCTCGACCGGTTCCTGATCGCCATCTGCATCTATTGTCTGAAGTCCCCTTACGTGAATCAGTACTTCTTTATCCATTTCTCTCATACTCCTGATATTCTTCTATAGCTTTGTTTTTATGTATCATTCCAGCTGCTACAATATTTTTAAGAATCACTATAATTCAGCACCTGACAGTTCATATAATCAATCACACTGTCTTCTCTTTTGCAGCTATAATATATCAATACTTTTCTATGTCTATTTTCTTGGTCATCTCCACATCATACGGCAGAATCGAATTGGCAAATGCCTTAAACTCATCCGCCAGGTCACTTACATAGAAGCGGTACGGAAATTCATTCTTCTCTGTACCTTCGCTGGAAAGTCCTTTCTCATCCAGCAATCTGCGCAGCTCAAGCGCAGTCTCATAAGCCGGATTCACCAGACACACATCCTCTCCCATGATCTTTCTGATCGTAGATCGAAGCAGTGGATAATGTGTACATCCCAGGATAAGTGTATCTACCTCTTTATCCTGCAGCTCCTTCAGATATCTGGCAGCAACCTCATCTGTCACAGAATCATGTAGCCATCCTTCCTCAACCAGCGGTACAAAAAGGGGGCATGCTTTTGCAAAGACTGTGATCGTTGGATCCAGTTTCTTAAGGTATTCTGCATGTATACCACTTCCTACTGTTCCTACAGTACCAATAATTCCAACCCTTTTATTCTTAGTCTGGGCTGCTGCAACCTCAGCTCCTGGTTCTATTACACCAATGATCGGAATATCAAATTCATCTCTTACTGCATCCAGTGCAAATGCACTTGCCGTGTTACAGGCAATGACGATTGCCTTGACCTGCTGTTCCTGCAGAAAACGGATGATCTGCCGGGAGTACCGGATAATTGTCTCTTTCGATTTACTTCCATAAGGCACTCTCGCCGTATCACCAAAATATACGATTTTCTCTGAAGGAAGATTGCGCATAATCTCACGCGCAACGGTCAGTCCTCCCACACCGGAATCAAATACTCCAATCGGTGCCTCTCTGTCTATATTCATTAATTTCTCTCCATCTCTATTGATTGTTCGTAACTGTTCAGTACCTCGCGGAATAGCAGACTGCTGAATTGTTACGATTGTTCATTATCTTTCATAATGATTGTCCCATTATTCTATCACCAATCAAGAGCCCGCGCAAGCCAGAAGGATATCTTTATGTCATCTTTCTGGTCTTTATTTTCCTCAGGGATCTGAGAAAAACAGAATTTCGGATAGAGCGTCCCCCACCATGCGGTAACTGCTGTCTGTTCCTGTCGTTTTTGTGCGAAATTTTGTACTTGCTGCGGCATCGTTCCCGCCAGAATCACACCTGCAAGTCCTCCTATAATCGTAATGGTCAATTTCTTTGTTATCTTTCCTGCTATACCTGTTTTTCTTTTTATCATTGCGTTTCTTCTATTTATCATTGCATAAACCTCCTGTTAATTCTGTTATTGAAATTATTTACACATTCTGAAGATTTATACTTCCATTCCTGATATTCACATAGGGCAATTCCTTCAGCTTATCCTCTTTATACTTTTCATAAAAAAGCTCCCTGAGAGTCACCATCTCTGTATTTCCCCCTGACATTCTGTTCTCAAGCAGCCCTGAAATATATTCTCCCACCGACGAATTATCCTCCCCCTGCCAGTTCAGAATCTCTGCCGCATTTTCCGCTTCAAATACATAAAGATTCTCCCCGACAAAAGCCTCCTGTTTCAGATAATCGAGGACCATTCTCCAACGTCCATCTTCTACAAGTGTCTGTCCAATGACCAGCACCTGCAGATGTCCCATATCCAGAAGTTTCTCCTGCGAACAGTCATATGCCTGCTCAATCTGCGTAAAATCAGAACCACTGATCTGCAGAAGTCTTGCCCCGCCATCTTCCTCTTCTTTCCCCTGTCCGGTACTCTCCGACATATCCGGCATCCCATAAGACAGAAGAATTCCTTCCGGCGAAGCGTCCATGCCAAGCGCCATCGGATATATTCTCTTTTCTGGCTCCACAGCCACACCACATCCTCCCAGGAAAAAGCTGAGCGCCAGAATTCCGGCAACCACAGCAGGCGCTTTCTTCCTGTGATTCTTATGTCTCTCCTTTCCTCTGAAAAACAGATAAACCTGGCAGATTAAAATTCCCGGAACAAAAACATATGCCAGAATCCACCCAAAATAATTTAAGATTCCATTTCCATTCTCTTCCAGAAGTGATATCAGAAATATCATCACCGGCATCCATAACCGCCCCGTACCAAGGTGTGCGTTTCGGATGATCTGATGTCCATAATGCAGCAAACTTCCTATCGCAAAAAGCAGGCTGTATAACAAAAATCCCATCCATATAATATCAAAACGCGCCAACACATTTCCGGGAAGATCAGCGCCGTCCAATAACGGTAAAACCGGATAACTTTCCGCTTTTATCCTGTCATATCCCAGCACTGCCGGAAGCAGAAGTTCCATTCCTATAAGGAGCACTCCCAGTGTCAGGATCGCACCCGCTGCAGTCTTCCCTGCACTTCCATATTTCTCCACATCTCCCATCAGAAATGGCAACAATGCAACCGCCGAAAATGCACATAATATCCCGTAAAAAGACTGCCGGATATTCTTCCCTGTAACCTCATTCCACTGCAACGCTTCCATAAAATACTCTGCCTTCGCCTGAGGTACGCAAAGCGCCAGCATAATCACAATTCCCCCCAGAAGCAGGCCTCCGGAAACTTCCGCCATTCGCCCTCTTCTCTGCATTCCCTTATAAGTTCCCAGCGAACACGCGACTATCGCCCAGAACGCAATCCATCTGCCGGAAACTCCTGTGATAAGACTCGCAGGAACCAGATATCTTAAAAGTGCCAACAGATATCCTCCTGCCAGCAATACATAAAGCAAGAAGAAAATCCCAATCAGCCGCCCAGCAAAACCTCCCGCAGATTTTACAAGATCATCAAAAGCAGGCGTGAGGCGAATCAGCAAAATCACATAGAAACCAAGTAAAATCAATGCAAGCACAGTCCCTGTCACAGCGCTGATCCCATTTATTCCACCTTTTCCAAAAATACAAAGCATAAACGGTGCAAGAAGTGCCAGTATCATCTGTCTGTATAATTGTCTGTGAGAAATTCTGTTATTCTCTGCAAATCTCATGAACCGGATTCCCTCCTTTTTAACCGGATTTTCTGTTCTTCTCTTGCAAAAAGTGGTCTTAAGCTTCTTCTTCGCAAAGGAATTCTCAAGATTCCCTCTCCTCCATTGCCCGCCTGTTCTTTCTTTATAAAAGGCACCAGATACGGAACCGAGAAACTCATCAGCCCTGCCAGATGACTCACCAGCAGATATACTCCTAATACAAGCCCATAAATTCCAAGATATCCACCCAGAATCAGAAATCCATATTTTACCAATCGGAATGCCGCTGCAAATTCTTCATTCGGAACCGTCATTGAACCCAGTGCTGTCAAAGCCACGATCATTACAACGATCGGGCTTACCAGATTTGCATCTACTGCTGCCTGTCCAATAATCAGGCCGCCCACGATTCCGATGGCATTTCCAAGCGATCCCGGAACCCTCACCCCTGCCTCCCTGATCAGTTCAAAAGCCAGCTCCAGAAAAATAAGTTCCACTACGCTTGAAAAAGGGACACCCTCCCTCGCCTCAGCAAAAGACAAAATCAACGAAGATGGCAGAATCTGTGTATGAAAACGAATCACTGCCAGATAAAGTCCCGGCAGGATTGTTGCCATAATCACCGCCAGATATCGCAGTATCCTCAGAAAAGAAGCCATTTCAAATCTGTGATACCAGTCCTCGCTGCTCTCCATAAAGCTGTTGAAATTCCCCGGCAAAATTAAAGCTTCCGGTGAATTATCACATAAAATCACAACCTTACCGTTCAGAATTTCCTGCACAGCGCGGTCCGGCCGTTCTGTTGTCTGATACTGCGGAAAAGGCGAATACCATACATCCTCCGTCAGCTGTTCCAGCATACCGCTGTCCAGAATCCCATCAATCTGAAACTCCTCCAGCCTTTCTTTTACCTTTTCCAGAAGTTCTTCATGTACCAGGTCATCCATATACAATACCTGAGTCAGGGTATGAGAACGCACTCCAATCTTATACTCTTCCACTTTAAGTCTGGTATCCCTAAGTCTCTTTCTTACCAATGCACTGTTGCTCTTTACACTGTCTGAAAATCCCTCCCGGGAACCTCTGAGAACTTTCTCTGATTCGGCCTCCATCACTCCCATAGACGGATAACCCTTGCTGGAGATTTTCATTGCTTTGTCATAGCCATCTATAAAAAATACGGCATTTCCGGTCAGCATGGCTTCTATGGCCTCGTCCAGATCTTCCAGTTTCTTCACATCTGCGATTCCAAGGCTGTTATGCTGAACAAATTCCTGAATCTGTCCGGGAGAAATTTCCCAGAAATGATTGATCATCTTTCCAATGGCAGAATCGTCCAGCATCATATTAGAAACCGCAACCTCTATATAAACCATGAGACAGTCTACTTTATGGTTCTCTCCGAGTCTCATCGGACGGATCAGAATATCAGCACAATTCTCCAGTCTGCTTCGCAGATACTTTTCATTCTCCCGCAGATTTGCAGATACCTTTCGGGAAATTTCCGGTTCTTTCACAGTTATCACCTCGTTTCTATAAGAATCCTGCTTGCAGGATTCTCCGCCTGATAAAAAAAAGAGAGGCTTTTCGCCTCTCTTAGAATTTCCCGATATTAAAAATTATATACGCAACAATTCACAATCCCAACACTGTTCTATCTGCGACCTCTGGATTTCTCCTTCTCTAAGCGCTCACGTTCTGCATTCTCAGCCTCAATTGAACGCAGAATAGCCATTCTCTGATTCTCAATATGCTGGAAGGAAAGCTGTTTCGCACGTTCGACGTCACGTTCCTTAATTGCCTTGGTAAGTTCCTCGTGCTCTTTCACAAGCAAATCTCTTGTCTCTCCTTCTTTGAGATATTCCACACGATAACGGTAAATCTGCTCACGCATATTGTTGAGAACCTGAATCAGTCTCTTATTATCCGAAGCCTGATAAATAATCTCATGAAACGCAACATCCGCCTCGGCAAGCTTTACAAGATTTCCCTCTGTGATCGTATGCTCAAACTCCTTGGCAGCAAGCCAGAGTCTACTCATCTCTTCTTCTGACATACGTGCGCAGGCTTTCTCAATAGCTACGTTTTCAAGGGCAATACGAACCTCCAGAACATCGTTCAGATCCTTCTCTGTAATGTTCGCAACCTGAGCTCCACGTCTCGGGATCATCACGACCAGCCCCTCCTGCTCCAGCTTACGCATCGCTTCTCTGATCGGAGTTCTGCTCACTCCAAGTCTCTCTGCAAGGGCAATCTCCATCAGTCTCTCGCCCGGCTTCAGCTCCCCTTTGAGGATTGCCTGACGCAATGTATTAAAAACCACATCTCTCAATGGCAGATATTCATTCATGTTTACTGAAAATTCACTTGTCATTTGTGTCTCTCCCTTACTTTCGTTACTTCTGTTGCAAAAACAGTCTTGGCCAGATTACTCTGTCTGAGTACTGCTGCCGCAGCCTCCATCTTCTCACGATCATCAAAAATGCCAAACACCGTCGGACCGCTCCCACTCATCATCGCTTTAAGCGCTCCGTTCGCTTCCATCAGGTCTTTAATCTCACCAATCACCGGATACTTCCCGATGATTCCTGATTCAAAAACATTTCCCATCTTATCCGTCATCGCCAGAAGATTACCATTCTCAATATCCCTGATCATTCCGTCAATATCCGGATGGGACTGAATCTTATCAAGCTGCAGACTCTCATAAGCTGTCTTTGTAGATACACCGATTCCCGGCTTGCCGATCAGCACATAACAGTCCGGAACCTGTGCGATTCTGGTAAGTTTCTCGCCAATTCCTTCTGCCAGCGCAGTTCCACGCATAATACAATAAGGAACGTCTGCGCCTATATTCACTGCACGATCCATCAGGTCTTTCTCACTAAGCCCCAGTTTAAACAGATGGTTAATTCCTACCATCGCTGCTGCCGCATCTGAACTTCCGCCAGCCATTCCCGCCGCAACAGGGATAAATTTCTCAAGACGGATATCTACGCCTTCTTTTACCTGAAATTCATCCATCAAAAGCTTCGCCGCTTTATACACCAGATTTCGTTCATCGCTGGGAATATACGGATAATTTACAGACAGAGAAATTCCCGGTTTCTTCACCTTCTTCATTTCCAGTACATCATACATCTGAATTGTCTGCATGATCATCCGGACTTCGTGATAACCATCCTCCCTCTTTCTGAGAATATCCAATCCCAGATTTATCTTTGCAAATGCACGTAAACGCATAATTCCCTCCGATTTTCTCTTGTACTTTGTATACAATAAAATATTTTGTACATATTTTAAAACATTTCATAGCTGTTTTCAATATATGTTTCTTTATTTTTGTGGAAAATTTTTTTCAATTGATTCCTATTCACTCCATGCCAGGTAACACTCTTCGCAATGCACAGAATTTACCCGGATTGTAGAATATCATTGCAAAATATCAGCATATAAATATAATCTCTGTTAATCATTGCGGCACCTGCTTTACCAGGATTAGTGGCTGCCCTGCTTTCACCTCTTTTTCTGCAAGACTGTTTACATTGCAGATCTCATCCACAGTCGTGTAAAATTTCCTTGCAATGTCCCACAAAGTATCCCCATTTTTAACAATATAAACCGTAATTCCCGGCATACTTTCAATCTTTTTGCGGTCAAGCGGCTGTTCCTCCACCGATTCAATAATCTGTTCTTCCCATTGTCTGAACACCAGCACATTCAATCCCACTGCCGCCTTAACTTCAATCTCTGCCCCATCCGCCATTGCAGTGGAAAGTTGCTCCAGATCCGCCTGCAGAAAATACGTACAGTCCTGCCCGATATCTTTCGCTTCGACCAGATGCGTAAACGGCAGCATAGCATCCATGGAATAAAATGGCATCTCATCATTTCCTATAATATATAGAATCTTAAGAGCTACAATTCCCTCTGCTACAATTCCTTTGTCCGTTATTCTGGTCTTATCCACCTTTACCTTGCCACTGCTGTGACAAAGTTGCAGAACTTTTCCCTGATTCTCTTTCACTTCTATTCTGTCCGTCAGCCTGCATTTGGAAAAATTGCGTACCAGAAGACTCTCCAGCATCTCATTTTTTCTATGCAGAACACACTCCTTTACAGGGCTATATGCATCCAGAAGCAACTCATGTTCTTCCTCTTTGTACATCCTCATGTTTAACTCCAGAACTGCGTCCACCTGCAAAATGCGCTCTTCCCCATCCGGATCGGGTTTCACTTCCATTCCCTGATGAATCAGCGATACCTCAATATGCGGAATCAGTTCCTCCAGACAGCCGGTACATTCTGCCTCATTATTAAATGGCATAATATACTCCAGCCACTGCGGCGGATTTTCTTCCTCCGAACCTGTGTATAAAACAAAAACTGCCAGCTCTCCTTTTACCCGGAGCTTATTTTCCTCCGGACGGATATCAAGATTTCGCGGTTCGATGGTATACCACAAAAGATTCTCCACATTTGGCCGGTTTGATGCAAGGGTAATATCATCTTTGATACGCAGAGTGTCCTTTTTATGTACGCACAGATTCATAAGCGGAATTGTCTTTTTCTTTACAGAAATCTCCGCATCATCCAGAGCAGCAGGAAGTTTAACCTCTGCCAGCTCATCCACCACCGCATAAAACGTTACGATTGCCTTGATATTTAATTTTCTGGAATGAATCACATGAACACTGAGATCCTCAATCTCCCAGTTCAGGCACAGCTTATCTCCCCCTTCGATTCCCTCCAGGTTGATGACCTCATCCATCGGAAGCTTCGCTGAAAGACTGTATATCTTTCCCTCTTTTTCCCCGACGTAAAGCAAATCCACATTCAGTGTTCCTTTAAGCAGGGCTCTCCCCTCGCTCAGACGGACTTCATCCATAGAGACTTCTGCTTTACTCTGTACCATTCTGCCGATATCCGGTTTCACATCCGGTACATTATAGTCTTCGTCAAAAGTCACCTGACTTGTTGCTTTATTCTTGATACGCAGCATTTGGATACTCTCTTTTTTTAATTCCAATCTTCTTCATTCCTTTCCTGATATGATACCTTTTCACCTTTACTCTGACCAACGCAAAACATATGCCACCGGCACACTGTACCCTCAAATTAGACACTCAGGATTCAATCAACCGGAAAACTCCACAGGCTTCTTTGTTTCTGCTATCTTTAGAACAATACATGGATAAGACGGCTCACTTCCTGCTTTCTCCTCGGTCGGTCCTATCAGCCTTGTTTTGCAGAACACTGCATTCTCCGATTCAGAAACCTCCTCTACCTGAATGCTGTAACCTCCCGTAAGCTGTTCCCCATATCCTTTCATCAGATACCGTACATCTCCCACCTGGTATGTCATCTGAAATGTTTTCTCCTTCTTCTGTTCCATCAGTTCCACAGCTTCCGCCGGGATTTCTTCCTGTTTTACGATCGTATATTTCAGAGGTGTCCGTTCTCCCTCTTCAATTCTGATCAGCTGACAGCCCGTTAATATGACCATCAGCAGAAATATGCAGACCAGCCCCGCGGCCTTTTTGCCCATAATGCACCCCTGTTCATTCTTTACTAGCTATTTTATGTTTTAATCCGGATGGTTATTACTATTGTTCATATGTGATTCTCCTGAAATGCATATTACTGATTTACCCTTTTCACAGTAACAAATCCTTAGCCATACAGCGTGAATTTATGTTTTTATTTCTTGCAGGATATCCCATAATTCTTTATAATAGAAAGAACACCGTAATCATTCAACGCCTGGTGTACCAACAAGGTCAATCGGATATTCGCAATCCGCTTTCGCTACTTGCTCATAACCAAATAACTGCTTCGCAGTTTATCAGAAGGGGCTTGTACCCCTTCTGATACAAGCAAGTCCCCACCCACTGCTTATTGCTCTTCGCAATTGAAGCAGGGGACTTACTTGATTTGGTTAATTTCCTGAACAATCTTACAGGATAGCAGATTGCTGAATGATTACATACAGTCACATTACATGAGCATTTTTATGCCCGGAAAGGAATTAAATAATGATACGATTTATTCTCGTCTGTATCGTGGTGATCGGGTACCTGATTCTGTCCATTCCTATTCTTCTGGTCGAATGGATTATAGGAAAATTTTCTCCTATGACAAAAGATGTCAGCTCTCTCCGGATCATCCAGGCAGTATTTCGCTTCATCCTCTGGATTACCGGTGCCAAAGTCACAGTGATCGGAGAAGAAAATGTGCCAAAAGATACGCCAGTGCTCTACATCGGCAACCACAGAAGCTACTTCGACATTCTTCTTACCTATTCCCGCTGCCCGATCCGCACAGGCTACATTGCCAAAAAAGAAATGGAGAAAATCCCGCTCCTGTCTACATGGATGCATTACCTTCACTGCCTTTTCCTTGACAGAAAAGATATCAAACAAGGTCTGAAAACCATCCTGACAGCGGTCGATAAAGTAAAATCCGGAATTTCCATCTGTATCTTCCCGGAAGGAACCAGAAACAGAAACCAGGACGAGCTCGATATGCTCCCATTCCATGAAGGAAGCTTCAAGATCGCTACAAAAACAAAATGCCCGGTCATTCCGATTGCAATCAGCAATTCTGCCGATATCTTCGAAGCCCACTTTCCGAAAATAAAACCTGCAAAAGTTGTGGTAGAATACGGCAAACCAATCTACCCGGATGAGCTGAGCAAAGAAGATAAAAAACATATCGGAGAATACACGCAGAATATTATTCATGAGATGCTAGTAAAGAATAAACCTCTTACCCAGAATTGATTCAGCCAGATATTTGCAAATTCTAAAAGCCTTATCATTCAATTTATGTATGATAAGGCTTTTTTCATTCAAATATACATTCCAGTCAATACGATTGCCGTTACCGTCCCGGTCAATGTCGCCAGAAGCGCTCCCGGCAGCGTATATCTTGTCTTTTCAATCTTCACAGCTGCGAAATACACACTCATACAGTAAAACAGACTCTCCGTCGAACTTAGGATCACCGCTCCCATAAACCCAGCTCTCGAATCTGTCCCATACTGTTTAAAAATATCCAGCAACAACCCAAGCGCTGCACTGGAAGAAAACATCCTCACAATAGTCAGTGGCAAAATTTCTGAAGGAATTCCAAAACCTGACGTTAACTTTCCCAACACATTTCCCACAAAGTCCAAAAATCCCGAACCTCTGAGAATCCCAACTCCTGTCAGCAAACCTATCAGTGCCGGACAGATGCCTGCTACCGTTTTTAACCCGTCTTTCGCTCCATCCAGAAAATCATTATAAACATCCCTTTTCGCAAATAAGCCCCACAGAATAATATAGAGCATAAAAACCGGAATCATCATATCCGACAGAAAAGAAAGAAGCTTCATCTCCCCCTCCCTCTGCGGTTCATAATCCGGCAGAAAATCACCGCTGTCGCAGTACTTACCGCAGTAGCCACAATTCCCGGTCCCACCACCGCCGCCGGGTTTATGCTTCCATACTGTGCACGATACGCGATCATATTTACAGGAATCAGCTGCAATGACGAAATATTTATGATAAGAAATGTACACATCTCTTTGCTGGCTACACGCGAACGAATCCTCTCATCTTCCAGATCAGCAAGACACTCCATTGCCTTCAGTCCCGCAGGCGTAGCTGCCCAGCCAAGTCCAAGGATATTTGATAAGAAATTCAGCGAAATATATTTACAGGCATCCGATTCCAGAGGCAGCCTCGGAAACAAAAACCTTATTACCGGACGCATTTTCCCGGAAAGCTTCTCCACCATCCCGGATTCCTGTGCAATCTTCATCAGTCCCGACCACATCGCTACGATTCCGGCCATAGAAATACATAAAGTCACCGCATCCTTTCCCGAAGACACAGCCGCCTCTGTCACCGCCTTAAAGTTTCCGGTCAGAGCTCCATATATGATTCCTATAAGAATCATTCCACTCCATAAATACGTCATACCTTCTGTGCCCCGAACATAACTCATATCTCTACATCATATTCTCGTCTCCCCCGCCTCAGAACTTCCATTGTATCTGAATTGAGCCAGGAAGTACCTTTAACAATGTAATCATCTTATCAACTGTAAATCGTTTTTCATCAAAATCAATATCATTCCAGAGACTTATATTGGACACAACTTTCTCCATCTGCTCAGGTGTCGCATGATTCTCCGCAAGAGTCGTCATCTCCTCCGCCTTTAACTGACGCGTATGATCAAGCTGCTCTACCCTCTGGTTAATATAATTCGTAAGAGTTTCTCCCGCACCAATCAGGGAATCTACAAGCACAGAGATCTCCTCCTCAATCTCCTCAATTTCCCTGTAAATCTGCTTTACCTGCGGATTTTCATTCAGTTTCGTGTATCCCACCGGAGTCTGCGCATCACGCAGCTTGCGCACCATTTCTCCATATACATAATTCTCCACTTCTTCTGTATAAATTTTGCCACATCCCGGACATGCCTTGTTGTTTAAGCGCTTCGTGCATCTCAAATACTGTTTACCGGACTGTATTTTTACACTCATAAGAGCATAACCACAATGGCCACATTTCACCTTCCCGGCAAGCCAGGTATTCACAGCCTTTCTGTTCGCCTGAATCGTCTTATTTCCAAAGAGCTTGATCCTGCAATTCAGCCATTGTTCCGATGATACCAGTCCCTCATGCGGGGCAACCACAAGCATATGCCCTTTCAGATTCTGCAGCTTATCTGCCGCTGCGTCCCTTCCCTGGTACAGATAACATCCATGAATCCCGTCAAACTGCTCCTGTCTGCTGACAATATTTGTACCATGGCTCTTAAAAAAGCGATATACATCCATATCCGCGCGAACATAGACAGGATTTCTCAGAAGCTGCGCGAGCATTGGGCGTATCAGCTCTTTCCCATAAAACTGCACCCCTTTTTCCGCATAGTATCTGGTAATATCCCCATAAGAGGTATAAGGTTTCTCATACATCTCAAAGATTTCCCGCACGATTGCCGCCTCCTGTGGCTCCTCCACCAGCTTCTTCGTATGGATTCCCTCCATCATGATCTCCTCAAGGCGATATCCATAAGGAGGCTTTCCACCCATGCGAAACCCCTTCTGACTTCTGGAATAATAAGCATCACTGACACGCTTCTGTATCGTTTCTCGCTCAAGCTGCGCAAACACAATACAGATATTCAACATTGCACGCCCCATCGGTGTGGAAGTGTCAAATTTCTCTGTCGAAGAGACAAATTCTACCTGATACTGCTGAAACAGCTCCATCATATTTGAAAAATCAAGAATAGAACGACTGATTCTGTCCAGCTTATAAACGATCACCTTCTCCACTTCCCCACGTCGGATATCCGTCAAAAGCTGCTGCAGCTGAGGCCTGACTGTATTCTTACCACTATATCCCTTATCCTTGTATTCTTTAAAAGCACCGCCCTTTAATTCATACTTGCAGAACTCAATCTGGCTCTCAATAGAAATACTATCCGCTCTGTCCACTGACTGTCTTGCATAAATTGCGTTAATTCTCTTCATAGAAATCCTCCTTTACATTATCATAGCCGTTATATTGTCAATACAATTACGATAACAAATATTCAAAAGTGTGTAAATCGACATTTTTCGACATTTATGTGTAGATTTTTATCGGATTTCCATTTATAATTCAAACATAACTATATGAAATAAGAATCAGCCCTATATCCCTGCGAGTTAGAATCCTTATCTTTGGATTATTCGCTAGTATAGCGAATAACCGCTCCGCAATTTCAGTAAAAAAGGAGGTTTTTTATGAGAAGAAAATGTACCGACTCTTTGATTCACTGGAAAAAATCCCCAGCACGAAAGCCTTTAATTCTGCAGGGGCTCCGCCAGACAGGCAAAACCTGGCTGCTTATGGACTTTGCATCCAAACAATACGACAACACTCTCTACATCAATCTCGAAACAGACCAGCCTGCTGCCAGCTACCTCTCAACTCCCCATGACCCACAGGAAGCGCTTCTCTTTCTGGAAACCTACGCAGACAAACCCCTGCGGCCTTCCTCCTCCCTGCTGATCCTCGACAACATCCAATGCACCCTTAAGATTTCCACACTCCTCTCTGCAATCGCCGCAGACTTTCCACAATATCACATCGCCGCTGTTACCAGAAGTGTGGGAAACTCTGACCTTTACTCACACCACGACTTCGATATCCTCACACTTTATCCTCTGGATTTCGAAGAATTTCTCTGGGCAAATGCCGAGTTTGCTCTCGCCCGTGAGATCCGTGCCCATTTCACCAGTTTTACACCTATGGGAAAAGACCTTCACCAAAAAGCCCTCTCGCAATTTCATCTCTACCAGATCATCGGCGGAATGCCTGCTGCCATTATGGAATACAAAAAAGAAAAGAAGCTTCTGATGGTACCCGATACCCAGCAAAAGCTTCTCGATCTGTTTCTCAATGATATTAGTACGCTCGCTCCCAAAGGAACTGCACGATACTGCCGCAACAGCTGGCTGTCCATCCCATCGCAGCTCGGAAGAACCAGCCGTAAATTTCAATATACACGCATCGCCAAAGGCGCCACCGCCAAAACCTACCAGGAACCATTGCAGTGGCTCATCCAAAACGGACTTGTGCTGCCATGCCATGATAATCGGGATGGCAAAAATACTGCCAGACAACAAATTAATCTGCATCTGTATCCTGTAGACACAGGACTCTGCACACGCATGCTCAAAATCCCTGCTTATCAGCTTCTCACTGGCGAAGAAAGCATTGCAAACACTGCCTGCACAGAAACCTTCCTCGCACAGCAGTTTATCCAGACCGGTTACACACTCTCCTACTGGTCCAGCGGCAATCAGGCAGAAGTTCCATTTTTACTGTCCAAAAATAATCACTTTATAGCTGTAGACTACCGAATTACCCCGCATCAGAAATGCAGGAATCTTATGCGATTACAGGATTCATGCAATCACTTTGATAATAGTTATATTTCTGATCAGACAGACTCACCATGTTCTCTGGAACAGATTAATCAAATGTATCTTCTCTCCACAGAAGATTTCAAAAACAAAGAACACTACCGGATCGTGCCAGTATATTCGGCATTCTGTATCTAATGCAGTTATCCCATACCTATCAGAAGTCCGATTCATACGATTGCATGATTTGTGCAAGATAATTTTCGTCTGCATACAGACAGAATCAAACCCTGTGCAAAACTGATCCGAATCCTGGAAATCGGCATGTACCTGCAGATTCTCCAGATGAAACACATTGATATCTGCCGGTATTCCTTTTTCCAGGATTCCTCTTTTTATCCCAAGTACCTGCGCAAGTTTTGCAGTCATTTTATAAACAGCCTTCTCTATCGCTGATTGTCAAGGTAGTTGCCAGCAAACACTATTTTCACTATTACGGCTACTTCTCTCCATCAAATATATAAATACAAAAAATATAACCATAATACTCTAATCCTATACATATAAATAGCACTTATAAAGTAATTCGATTCTACAATACACTCCGAACAAGCACTTTTTTATCTACATATAACCTGTACATCACCCAAAGGGGAACTATAATCATGACAAAGATTAAAAACACAAAGAAGGGCATGGCAAAAAAGACATTAAGTATGTCACTTGTTGTTGCAATGCTTGCTACTTCTAATGTGCCGGTATGGGCTGCTGAGTTCAGCGATGGAACAGATGCTGCTGTAGCTACTGAAGCTCCGGCTGCTGAAACATTCTCTGCTGAGACAGATGCTACTCCAGTTGTTGAAGAAAGTACAGACGCTACTGCTGCTACCGAAACAGTTTCAGGTAATGAGTATACTGCTACTTTAACACCTATGATGTACAATGGTAATGGTGTAACTGATAATGCTGTTGTATGGAATGACACACTTTTAACAACATCGGTCACAGTGACTGATAATGGTGCTTTTGACAGTGCAACAGACAAACCTACATTACACGCAGTTTGGAAAATTGATGGAGATGTTATAGGAACTCCAGCTAATCTTACAGCTGGGACAGCACAGAAGTGCCAGAAAACTATTAGCGCTTCTTTAGTTGGAAAAAAAGTCACTTTATTTGTTTATGCTGTAGACAGTAAAAATGAAATCAAATGGAGCTATACTTCCAATGAAATTACTGTAAATCCTAAAAATACGGCAGATGTTGTAAAAGCTAGTGCAACAGATGTTGCATATAGTGGAGAAATTCAGAAAGCAACTCCGAGTTTGAGTGCCGTATCTGGTAAGTTACCAACAGAACTGAATTCTCTTGATGATTACACTATTGGATATGATGAAAATAGCGATTTCGTTAATGTAACAGAAAAACCAATCACGATTACATTAACACCTAAGTCTTCTGCATATACAGGATCCATCACTGCAACATACAAAATTATCCCGAAAGAATTAAAAAGTTCTTTCACTAATGAGATGGTTGCAACTTTAAAAAATCCTTCACTGAAGTATGATGGTACTGCTACCGGAACTGTAAAAGTTAAAAAATCTGACATTACATTAGTTGATGCTAAAACAAAAACTGTTGATTTGTCCGATTATCTTGCTGCTGATAAAGATGGATATGTAAATGTTTGGTGGGATAAAGATTCCGCATGGATTAGTTTGATCAATGGTACTCCAGAAAACGGAACTAATAAAAACTATAAAATTACTCCAACAGATGAATCAGCTCGAAGAATCAAATCTACAAATGTTTTTGAAGTAGCAGATCGCGATTTGAGTACAGTAGTTGCCACAATCAAACCTGTAAAAGCTACAGGAAACAAAATTGCATCTGTTGATATTACTTACAAAGATAAAGATACTAATGAAGTCTTGGCTATCGCAAATGATGTAGATGTTACTATACCTAATGATGCTGTAAAAGTAGGTAAATATACCGTTACAATTACTGCAAAAGCAGGTAAAAAGGTAACAGGAAGCACAACTGCAGAATTGTCAATTTATGCAACTAACATTGCGGAGACTACATTAAAAAAAGGAACTGTTTCAACTGAAACTGTAACCGGAAGCGGTTCCAGCGCTACATACAGTATCAATAGTTCAATTAAAAAGTATTATACTGGAGAGCCTGTAACATTCACAACTGATGAAATCGGTGTTCCAACAACAGGTACTGCATCTGCACCATTAAAAGATTCTGACTATGAAATCACATATTCCAACAATACCAATGCAGGTACTGCAAAGATGTTCTTAATTGGAAAAGACAGCTATGAAAACAGTATTAAGGAATATACTTTCACAATCAGCAAAACTCCTGTCAGCGAACTTACAGCTAATGATTATGTTGAAAAAATCGCTAATGCTAAAGCAGAAGACTATAAGACAGCAATGGGCTTGGCTGTTAAGGCAAAAGTTCCGGGAACAAATAAAGTTTTAACGCTGGAAGAAGGAAAAGATTATACTGTAAAATATGAGTTTGCTAACAACAACACACAAGTAAAAGCAACAGTTACTTTAAAAGCTAATGGCAACTTTGATAATGCCAATAGTATTAACCTTGTAAAAACAGTTGATATAACTAAAGCAACATTAAAAGCCGAAAATATCAAATTAAGAGAAACTTCTTTCACTTATAATGGACAGGCTGTTGAACCAGCATTCGATGTAGTAGTTGGTGGACATATCCTTCCAGGACCTGGTTCAAAAGACAGTAATAATAATTATATCTCCGCATATACATATACTTATACAAACAATGTAAATGCAGGTACTGCTACTCTTACCGTTAAAGGAACTGGCGACTATAAAGGAACTGCAAGTGTAACTTATACAATCCAGTCTGCAGATGCATCTAAATTAACAGGTGCTATTCCAACTCAGGAATACAGAGGATATTCTCTTGAAATCCCGGCAGATAAGATTGATCTTACATTAGATGGAAAGAAGATCGATGTTGCAAGCAACTTTAACTTAACTTATGGTGAAAATAAAGAAGTTGGTGAAGGTACTGTAACATTAACACCTAAGAACAATAACTTTACAGGAACCAAAACATTAACATTCAATATCTGTGGTGAGATGTTATCTACGACTACAGAAAGCACTTTCAAATATGTTGATAAAGACGGATTTGAGATCAAAGGTAATGCAAAAAAATTCAACTATGATGGTACTGCCCAGACATTTGCAAAAACAACACTGGTAAACAATACAGGAAAAACATTAACAGCAGGTACTGATTATGAAATCAAATATGTTGATAATGTATATGGTCAGAAAGGTACTGATAGCAAGCAGTATGCGGTAGTTCTTGCTGTTGCTAAAGGAAAATTTGGTGGAAATCTTACAAAAACATCAAATGGTATCACTGTAAAAGATGGTGTATATACAGATGCAGAAGGAAATAAAACTGTAAATGTATTTGCAATTGATTTCATTGAGATCAATCAGCAGGAAATTGCAAACAGCAATATTTCTGTTTCTAACGGAACATATGCAGCCGGACTTCCTGTTAAACCATCCGTAAATATCGTTGTTAAAGGCAGAACACTTGTTGAAGGTCAGGATTATGACTTAGATGTATCTGCTAACAAAGATGTTGTAAATGCAACAGAGAAGAAGAGTCTTGTTGTTACTATCGTACCAAAGAATGGATATAAAAAAGCAAGTGGTATGACGGAAACATACTCTTGGGGAATTGATAAATTTGACCTTGCAAATGCAGATGTAACTGTTAAAGATGGTAAGCTTTCTGTTAAATGCGGAAAAGTTGAAGTAGATACAGCAGAATACACAACAACTACAAACAATGACGGAACAACAACTATCGTAGCTGCAAAAACAAGCAAGAACTATACTGGTTCCAAGACAGTTAAAACAAACGGTGCAACTGAAGCTGAAAAACCAGCTGCTCCAATGATCAGCAATGTTAAAGTTGTTGGAAACAAAGCAACCGTAATTCTTTCCGGTGAATCTGAAGGCGCTGCAGGTTACGACTATGTAATCTCTACAGACCGTGATTGCATCACAAACAAAGATTACACTTCCGTAAACAAGAACCAGGTTAAGACTAACACTACATTCGAATATGTTGGTCAGAACACATACTATGCATACTGCCATGCTTGGAAACGCGATGAGAATGGTAAGAAAGTATTCAGCGACTGGTCTAACGCATACCCATTCGTTGTAAGTGCTATCACACCATCCCAGCCAGTGATCACAAGCGTTAAAGTAAAAGGTTCTACTGTAACTGTAACATATACAAAAGCATCCAATGCTGACGGATATGATGTAGTTCTCGGAACATCTACAAAGAAAGTTAACGGAGAAACACGTCCGGTAGAATACGGAAAACTCGTTAAGAAGAACATCAAAGGCAATGTTGTAACAGCAACATTCAAGAATGTGAAGAAAGGAACCTACTATGCAGGTCTCCACGCATTCAACAGAACTTCCGAAGATGGCAAGAAAGTATTCAGCCAGTGGTCAAACGTTAAAAAAGTTACTGTAAAATAATCCATTTGGGTAATTAAATACAGATTCCTAAAAAAGAAGACTCCAGTCATTTCGTCTGGAGTCTTTCTTTTTAGGTGCGCTGCAAGCGCACACAGGAACAGCCCCGACTCATGATTGCCGGGGCTGCTTCATTTCTGTATAAGACATTTATATATTAACTTTTCCAACAGATCATTGTCCACTTTAGCTGACTGGATACTGGCTGCAATCATCTCATCTTTTGTAACCCCGGTAAAATCAATTTCAAATCTTCCATTATTTATACATAATTGTTCGATATATATTCTCTGCGTCCTGCCATTTCCCTCACGAAAGGGGTGTATCATGTTAATTTCACCCAGATAATAAGCCAGACGATTTGCCATTTCTATTTTGTCAGTGATATCTTTAAGAAAATTTTCTTTTTTTAATTGCTGATATATCCATGTAAACTGATTTTCAATAAACTGTACCAGACAAAAAATGGTCCCCTTTGATATATCAACTGTTCGAATTTTTCCTGCCCAAGGGTAGATATCTTGAAACAGCTGTTTATGAATAGAACATAAATGTTTTAAAGAAAAATCCCCAGATATTCCCTGCTTATATAGCTCTACTTGCCGAATTGATGAATAATCCCTTTCGGCTTCATGCAATCTTTCCAGATTTTGAATATTCAGCTTATTTTTCAATATATTAGTTCCGGGATAACAATATTCAGTATCACCTTTATCTTCATAGAAAAAATCATACTCTTGATCTTTCATTTTTGTGGAACTCCGTATTTCTTATTTAGTTCAGATATCGCATCAGCTACAGTTATCTTATTGCACAGAACTTTTTCAACCCTTTTATAACATGCTGAATCGAAGGGTAAATTTTCCATTTTGAAACTTGCTTCAATACTACTTAATTTTTGATCATTTGTCATAAAAAATCCCCCTTTAAATCTTAATCTAAGCTATGATAAAGTTTATTTTACTATAAATTGTATCATGCTTCCACAGGTATTTCCATAAGAAAATTTGTCGAAATCTGTTATTTGGCTGGGAGCCAGTGTTACTGTTTCAACAAATATTCCAAATTTAAGACAGCTAAAATCATTATAACTATCTGAAATCGTAATATTCATAAGAAAAATACTGTTTATAAGTTCAAATATATAAGTCATTATCGTGAATCGTTCCCATCAGCCAGTAAAATTTCCCCCACTTATGAACCTGTACACCACCCAAAGGGGAACTATAATCATGACAAAGATTAAAAACACAAAGAAGGGCATGGCAAAAAAGACATTAAGTATGTCACTTGTTGTTGCAATGCTTGCTACTTCTAATGTGCCGGTATGGGCTGCTGAGTTCAGCGATGGAACTGACACACCAATTTCTACAGAAGCTCCGGCTGCTGAAGCATTCTCTGATGATGCTGCAGAAGCTCCAGTTGTCGAAGATGGCACAGTTGAAAATGCAACTGCAACTACAAGTAAATTAGCACCTCTGGTAATGGACGAAAAAGTTAACGTAAAAAGCACTACATCTTCAGCAGAAGTGTGGACTGGTAGTCTTGAAAAAAAACAGGGCAATGTTTTACATGCAGCAACACCACAAGGTGTAAAATCTACAGTGTCTACTCGCCCGGATCTTCTCACTCTTACAGATACAGATAAAACAAAATTAAATCCAGATGATCTTACCGTGGATGGTGCTAAGACAGATTATCAGTGGTATAGAGATGCTCATGATGGCAAGGGTGCTGTAGCAATTAATGGCGCAAAAAAATCTGACTATACATTAACAAAAGATGATATCGGTGCTGATATTACAGTTAAAATAACAGAAACATATCAGTATAAACATACTACAAATAGTTTGGGAAAAGCAGAATATGTATCATGCACAGACATTTATGAAAGTGCTTCAGCATATCAGCCTGTTGCATACGGTTTAGACCAGTTAGAATTAACTGTTGGTTCAAGCACATTTAAAAACGTAAATAATGATATTACTGTTAAATTCGAAGATTTAATTAAGGACGCTACTTTAGCAACCAGATATGTTGATAAAGACGGTGATTCTGTTACACCGATCTTAACGTCAAATAATATTTCCGTTTCAGGTCTTGATTTAGATGTAGATGATAAGATGCAATCATTGGAATACGGAAAAGACTTTGTTGTATTCCTTATTGGTGATCCAGATGCAAATGGAAATCAGAAAGCAAAACTTGTATTTAATGGTTACACATGGAATGGATCTGATAAATTTGCGTTTAATGTATCCGATGCAAAAGGAACATTAAACAATACAAATGTTACTATTACAACAGCTAAAGATGCTGCATGGGATGGTCAGTGGGGAACTGAATTAAAGGCAAACCTCGACACAAACCTTGGCAATGTCGTAAGCTATCAGTGGCAGAAATGCGAAAAGAGTGATTCTGTTAATGCAGACAACACAATAAATTGGAAAGACATCACTGGTGCTACAGCTCAGAATTTCACACCAGATCAGAGTTTGGTAAAATATGGAACTAACAACGATGGAAAAGATTATCTCATTCGTGTAAAAGTTACTTACAAGAACAAGTCTAATGAGGAAAAAACGACATACAGCACTTATGCAGCAGTACATCCACAGTCAGTAAGTGTCAATGATATTGTTCTTGCAAAAGCTGATGGAACAACTATTTCTACAGATAAAACTATCACAGCTGCTGAATTAAATGGTATGACTGTAACTGTAAAAAGTCAGAAGTTAACTAATGGTACTCAGTATTCCGTAACAGGATTCAATGTTGACAAAGCTGGTGTACAGGAAGTATCTGTTGTACTTGCAAGCCCATATACCGGCAAAAAGATCATCAACGTTTCTAATAAAATGACTGATATCGCACAGGCTCAGATTACATTAGGAAAGAACGTTTACACATATAATCCAGAAGGAATTACACCAGAGATATCTAAGGTAGTTCTTGGAGACAAGACATTAGTAGCAGGAACAGACTATACTGTAGATAAGCTTACACCAAATGTAACTGCATATGAAAAACAGCCTGAGATCAATGGTGCTCCAAATGGTGCTGCTGTTTCTATTACAGGTACAGGCGTATATCAGGGAACAGCAACTACAAGTACAGCTGCTACAAAAATCAATGTAGTACCTGAAAATCTGGAAAGTAAATGTGAAGTAAAAGTATCCGAAACTACTATTCCAGTAGAGACTTTAAAAGATTCTACAAAACTTGCAAAATACGTAAAAGTATATTATAAAACAGCAGACGGAAGAAAAATTGACTTATCTGATACAAATAACTATACTATTAAAGTAGCAAATAAGAATATTATTCCAGGTGAAAAAGTCACATTAAAAGTAGTTGGTACAGCAGCTTCCGCTACAAACTTCGAAGCTAATCAGAACTTTTATGGTACCCTGACAGTAGATGTTACAGCTGAAGCAGATGATATCTTTAATGATACAACTAAAATTCCTGGTTCTGACATTACCAGAGGAAATGCATTCTTAGGTGAGATTGCAAGTGCTATCACTGGTGATGTATATATGGAAAATGGTTCTACTCTTACAAAAGTAGCTCTTGATAAGACCGCAGGTAAAGGTGAAACATTTACTGGCTCTGATATCACATTTGATGGCTTAAAATCTCTGAAACATCATACTGCTGATATTTATGATGAAGGTGATTATTCCTGGGGTATTGAAACATTAGTAGCCGGACATGACTATACTGTTACATACAACAACAACCTCCATGCAGGAAAATACAACAACAACCCGGCTCCAAGTGTTACCATCAAGATGATTGGTAAATATAAAGGAGAAAGAACTTTCTACTTTAATATTGAACAGCAGACAATCAGTAATAGAACTGTAACCAGCGAAATCAGTGCACCGATCGTATTTAATGCACTTGCAACAAATAGCACTGCTAAAGATGTTTATGCACCGGCTGACAAATTTGCATTGGCAATCGCAGGAAAAACCACAAGATTAACCGAGGGAAAAGACTTCAGCATCGACTGGATCCGTTGGGTAAATAATGATAAAGATGATACATCTAAAGGTCATTTTGAAATCACTGTAAAAGCTCATCAGAGCCGTAACGCAGATACTGGTGATTACTTCTATGATGGAGATTATACAGGCGAAGCAACTTATACTATGAATATTACAGCTAAGAGCCTGACATCTTCTGATATCAAATTTGCAGATATCGATGCCCAGAAATGGACAGGAAGTGCTTCCAAACCAGCTCTTGTGATCACTGATGGAACCTATACATTAGTAGAAGGTAAAGACTTCAAGGCTACATGGAAAGACAATGTTTCTGTAGGAAATGCAACAGTTACAGTAGAAGGTATCAATGGAAGATACAAAGACAAACTCCAGAAGAACTTTGCAATCTCCAGTAAATCCATCTCCGATGGTAAGATTGTAAACAACTACAAACCAAGCACAAAGAATGACCTTTCCGGATATACAGCAGCTGATTCCGTACTGAAAAACGAAATGTATAATGACGGAAAAGATGTAAAGGCAACATTCGCTGTAGTAGATGCAAACAACAATAAACTGGAAGAAGGTCGTGATTATACAGTAGAATACAAGGATAACAAGAATGTAGGAACTGCAACAATCATAATCACAGGTAAAGGATCCTATGAAGGAACCCTTACAACAACCTTCAAGATTGTTGGTGAGCTGATCAACGGTAAATTTGATAAGAAAGTCATTGCTGATCAGGTTTACACAGGAAATGAGATCAAACCGGAAGTGAAGTTTACTCCAAGCCCACTGAAACTGGAAGAAGGCAAAGACTACGAGATCGTTTATGTAAACAACGTAAACAGCTATACAGCAACAGGAAAAGAAAATCTTGATGCAGCAGATTATGCTGGACCATATGTAGTGGCACGTGGTATCGGCAACTACGCTGGTGAGATCCGTCTCCCATTCAACATCAAGGCAGCAGAACTTACCAATGCATGCGCAACAGCAGCAGATGCAGAATATGCAGGTGGAAAGATCGCAGAAGCCAAGATTACAGTTAAGAATCCGGTAAGTGGAAAAGAACTTGAAGAAGGCAAAGATTACAAAGTTGAATATAAGAGCGGCGTTAATGTAGGTGATAAGGGTGAAGCTGTCATCACAATCCTTGATACAAAGAACTACACTGTAAAAGGAAATGCAGACAATACCCTGACTGTAAACTACAACATCGTAGCAAAAGACCTGAAAGATGTTACTGTTAATACTATCGAAGATAAGACATACACTGGAAGCCAGATCACACCTGCTGTTACAGTTATGAACGGCGATGTTGTCCTGACACCGGACGTAGATTATACATTATCTTATGGTGAGAATAAAGAAGTTGGCGTTGGTACTGTAACCATCACAGCCAAAGGAAACAACTATAAGGGAACAAAAGAAGCTACATTTAACATCGTAGAAGCTAAACCAGAAGTTGGCAAAGCAATGATTTCTGATGTAGTAGTTAAAGGTAATGTTGCAACACCAGTACTTTCTGGCGATGTAGACGGAGCTGTTGGATATGACTACGTAATCGCTACAGAAGAAGATTATCAGAACGGCCGTGTTGATATCAGTAAGAACATCCTGAAAACAAACACAAACTTCTACTATGTACAGAAAGGTACATACTATGCATACTGCCACGCTTGGAAACGTGATGAGAATGGTAAGAAAGTATTTGGTGCATGGTCAAATATCTACAAATTTGAGGTAACAGCTACAACACCATCTACACCAAAGATCACAAGCGTAAAAGCAAAAGGAAACACAGTAACTGTAACTTATACAGCATCCAAAAATGCAACAGGATATGATGTGGTTCTTGGAAATTCTGTTAAGAGTGTAAACGGTGAAAAGCGTCCGGTAGATTACGGAACACTTGTTAAGAAGAACATCAAAGGCAATGTTGTGACTGTAACATTCAAGAACGTAAAGAAGGGAACTTACTATGCTGGACTTCATTCCTTCAACAGAACATCTGAAGATGGAAAGAAAGTATTCAGCAAATGGTCCAATGCAAAGAAAGTAACTGTAAAATAATCCATTTGGGTATTCATACAGATTCCTAAAAAGGGAGCCCCGGTCAATTAAGACTGGGGCTCTTCTCAGTATTAAAAACAGGAAAAGCCCCGGTCCATAATAACCGGGGCTTTCCTGTTTTAGGAATCTGTATTTGCTCTACCCAAATGGATTATTTTGCTTTTCCTACAGAAATTGCTGTTTTTCTGTATCCCCATTTGCTGAATACTTTCTTTCCATCGTTGGATTTCTTGTTATAGGAATGTACACCTGCGTAATATTTGCCGTCTGGTACATTGTGGAATGTTGCTGTGTAAACACCATCTTCAATGTTCTTAACAACGAGTTTACCATATTCAACAGGACGGTTTTCACCATTTACTTTCTTTACAGCTTCTCCAAGGACAACATCATATCCTTTGGCATCCTTAGATGCTGTAAATGTAACAGTTACGGTGTGTCCTTTTACTTTCACACTCTTGATGCTTGGTTTGGAAGGTGTTGTAGCATCCACTGTAAATTTCTTGATGTTAGACCATGCGCCGAATACCTTCTTGCCATTCTCGTCACGTTTCCAAGCGTGGCAGTATGCATAGTATGTGCCTTTCTGTACATAGTAGAAGTTTGTGTTTGTTTTCAGGATGTTCTTGCTGATATCTACACGGCCATTCTGGGTATCTTCTTCTGTAGCGATTACATAGTCATATCCAACTGCTCCGTCAACATCACCGGAAAGAACTGGTGTTACAGTGTTTCCAGATACTCTTACTTCAGAGATCATTGCCTGGCCAACTGCAGGAGTTTCTTTAATGATGTTGAATTTTGCAGTCTGGCTTCCTGTGTAGTTCTTGTTGGAAGAAAGAGCTTTGATTGTTACAGTTCCTTCACCAACTTCTTTGTTTTCACCATAAGTTACTTCGTAGTCTTTACCTTCTACAAGTTTTACAGAACCATTCATTACAGTCACAGCAGGTTTGATCTGCTCGCCTGTTGCTACCTGATCAGCAATCGGGCTGATAGTTGCCTTAGCAAGATCAAGAGCTGTAACATTGAATTTTACAGTAGAAATGCTGTCGGAAAGAACATAGTTCTGTTTACCAGTTTCAGTAAGCTCAATCTTTGCTTCTGCAGGTCCTACATCTGTGCCACCTTTAGTGATTGTAACCTTATAATCAGTTCCTTCTACTAAAGCTTTGCCACTCTTAGAATTTGTAATAACAACTTCAGGTTTTACAGCTAATCCACCCAATGGTATTTAGATAAACAATGTATATAAAACAAGTTTCTTAATTTCAAGGAACCAGCTATAAAAAAGTATTTTACAATTATTTTTTGCACGACAAATAAGCAGATTCCTGAGAGTATTTGGGTATGACACTATGAAGGATAAATAAAAAGAATGAAGCAATTCCAAAAGATCTATAAAAGAAATATAAAATCAGGCTGTCCCTGTTGCAGACTTCTTAGTTTGTCATTAACCAGCTTCGCTCCTTTGGCACTGGATTGCCCTGCTTTGTGGTGCATATAGGGGTCTGCGTCCGGTAGAATACAGAACACTCGTTAAGAAGAACATCAAAGGCAATGTTATAGTTATATTTTTTATATTTATATACTGTGTTAAGCGAAATTGCCATATATTTAAATAAAATAGTGATTAAATCGTTGTATCTTATTTGCAACGTAAATATTATCGTTACATTTTATTTGGAACAAAAAATATATCGTTGCATTTCGATCAAATCGATTTTATACTAAGAATATGGAGGTGTGATCAATATGAGGGAAAGCAAATATCTGGAGTACAAGGAAAATCTAACATCAAATACATTTCTGAAAACCGTTAGTGCATATGCGAATTATGGAGAAGGTAAGATTGTTTTTGGAATTGATGATTCCGGGATAGTAATCGGCATATCTGATCCGGTAAATGAATGCCTTAATCTTGAGAATAAAATAAATGACAGCATAAAACCTGTTCCGGAATATAATCTGGAGATTCAGGATGATTCAACGATCATCCTTACCGTTTTTGAGGGAATGTACAAGCCATATCTTTATAAAGGAAAAGCATATAAAAGGAATGATTCTTCGACTATAGAAGTTGAACGGTTAGAATATAACCGTCTGGTTCTGGAGGGAAGTAACCAGTCATTTGAAGAACTTACATCATCTGATCAGCAGCTTACTTTTTCCAAACTGTCAACAGAACTTATCCGGGTAATGGGAATTGAACAATTGACAAAGGATATTTTAAAAATGTTAGAATTATATTCTGACCAGAATGGGTTTAATAATGCAGCAGCACTTCTGGCTGATAATAACCATTTTAAGGGAATCGACATTATCCGATTCGGAGACAGTATAGATGAGATCATGGAAAGAAAAACTTTTGAAAACATTTCTATATTATCTCAGATGGAGCAGAGTATCCAGATGTTCCACCAATACTACCGCTATGAAAAAATAGAGGGAATGGAAAGAAAAAGTGTTGATAAGATTCCGGAAAAGGCGTTCAGAGAGGCCATTGCAAATGCACTTGTTCACCGCATGTGGGATATCCCGGCCTCCATAAAAATCAGCATGTATCCTGATAAAATAGAAATCAGTTCTCCAGGAGGACTTCCGGCAGGACTCAGTGAAGATGAGTATTTAAATGGACAGATCTCACTTCTTAGAAATCCTATTATTGGAAATGTTTTCTTCCGGTTAAAGTACATTGAGAAATTTGGCACGGGAATTATGCGTATTAATTATGCATATAAAAACATACTCGTAAAACCGGAGTATCGTATTTTTTCTAATTCAATCAGAATTATTCTCCCGGTTATTAAGAGCGATTACAAATTAAATGAAGCAGAAAAAAGACTGATAAATATTTTAACAGATAGTGGCAGCATGACCAGAAATGAAGTCGAGAAGGCAGCTGAAATGGAAAAAAGCAAAACAATCCGTATACTGAATGGATTGATTGATAAAAATATAATCCAGAAAAAAGGAATGGGACGTGCCACCAAATACGAATTAAAATAAATAAAAACAGATTATATGCTTTTGGATAAACTGTACCAATTTCTCAATTATTAGATTTGGAAATCCAATTTTAAAGGGATATCTCAAAAGCTGTAATCTGTTTTTATTTTATTTTGTTTTATTTCACTTCAACCAGTTCGATTCTGAAATTCAGTTCTTTTCCAGCCATTTCATGGTTGGCATCAAAGGTGATAGTCTTTTCGTCCTTGGCGGTTACTTTAACCGGGAATGGTTGTCCGTACTGGTTGGACAGATATACCTGCTGGCCTACAGTAAGGTCTTCTGAACCTGGAAGCTGTGCGATTTCCATGGTAAAGATTGCATTCGGATCAGCCATGCCATAAGCTTCTTCCGGCATCAGATGAACATCTACGATCTGTCCAACTTCCATATCTGCTACAGCAGCATCAAAACCTTTGATCATCTGACCAGCACCGCAGATGAATTCCAGCGGTTCTCCGCGGTCATAGGAAGAATCAAACTGTGTTCCGTCATTAAAGGTTCCTCTGTAATGTGTACGGCAGGTTTTACCCACGTTGCGTCCGGTGATGGTGCTCTGTGCTCCACAGTTTCCACCACAGCCACTGCCGCAGCTCTCTCCACAGGAATGTCCTTCTTCGTGAGAACCGCAGGAATGACCATCCTCATGGTGATGATCACAATTTGCACCAGAAGAAATTAATTCACCTTTCAGATAAAAATCTACCGCCTCATCCGCATCTCCCTGAACACCTGAGTATAATTCGATTCCGGCATCTGCAAGAGCAGCCTGAGCTCCGCCTCCGATGCCGCCACAGATCAGCACTTCAACATTCTGTCTGGCAAGTAATCCAGCTAAAGCACCGTGACCGCTGCCGTTAGATTCAATGATCTCGCTTGAAACGATCTGATCGTTTTCTACCTCATACACCTTAAAAGTCTCAGTTTTTCCAAAGTGCTGAAAAATAGTTCCATTGTCATAAGTTACTGCAATTTTCATGTGAAAAATCCTCCAAATTTATTACAAATATCTTTCAGACCAGTATAGCCTGTGGGCGCAATAAAATCAAGTAATATAAGACTTTTTGTACTGGTATGTATGCTTTGCGTCTGATAAAATAAAACTACATAACAAAGTAGTAGAAAGAAGGGAATGAAATTTATGAAAAGAAAAAAGAAAACATGGATAGTTTGGCTGATGTGCCTCTTACTTTGTGTCACGTCTTTGCAAGCTGTAAGCTTTAAAGACGTTCAGGCGGCTTCTGTGAGCAGTGAATTTACAGGATGGAAAACGGTGAATGGAAAGAAATATTATTACCAAAATGGTACAAAGCTCACTGGCCTGCACAAAATCGGTAAATATTATTATGGCTTTGCATCTGACGGAACGATGCTGACAGGATGGAATTATATCAAAAAACATTATCGTTATTTTGCAAAGCTGTCCGGAAGAATGCGTACCAGCCAGACGATTCAGGGAAGAAAAATCGACAGTAAAGGTGTCTGGACACCGGTTATCGTTTTGGATCCCGGACATTCCGGAATTGTTGCAGGCGGTTATGAGCCCCTCGGACCTGGTTCCAGTCAGACGAAGTCAAAAGACACTTCCGGAACGCAGGGCGTTGCGACTGGTGTGGAGGAATATAAGCTGACATTAAACATCGGACTTCAGCTACGCTCTTTACTTCGGGACAGGGGCTGTAAAGTAGTCATGACTCGCACGAACAGTAAGGTTGCATTAAGTTGCATCGACCGTGCCAGGATAGCAAATAAAGCAAAAGCAGATGCATATATCAGACTGCATGCCAATGGAAGTGACAATTCCTATGTAACCGGAGCGATGACTATCTGCACCACCAAAAACAGCCCTTATATTGCGTCCATGTACAAAAAGAATAAATCCCTGTCTAACGCCGTTTTGAATGCTTACGTGTCTGCCACAGGATGCCGGAAAGAGTATATCTGGGAAACAGATTCCATGTCTGGAAATAACTGGAGCAAAGTTCCGACAACACTGATTGAAATGGGGTATATGAGCAACCCATCCGAAGACCGCCTCATGCAGCAGACTTCCTACCAGAAAAAGATGGTCAGGGGAATTGCAAAAGGAATTGAGAATTATCTGACAGATTTGTCGAAATCTTTAAGCTGACAAATATTCCTAAACAATGTTATAATCCATTTAAGGGAACATTTTATCCATTATCAATATGAAGAAGGTGAGTGCAGATATGGCAATGTTTTTGAATAATTCATACCCATATAAAAGGTATAAAAAGATATCCAACACAACATATTTTATAGATAAGTCCTGCATATTAGACGATATATTAAGATGTATGGAAGAAGAAACTCAGTATATCTGTATCACCAGACCGCGCAGGTTTGGAAAAACAGTCATGGCCAATATGCTTGGTGCATTCCTTGGAAGATCCTGGAATTCTTCAGATATCTTTGACCACTTAAAGATCTCCTCTTCTGAAAGATATTCCAGATATCGAAATCAATACGATATTATCTATATCGATTTCAGCAGACTTCCAGAAAATTGTGTATCTTATCAGCAGTATATAGACCGTATCATTAGTGGACTGAAAAAAGATCTGCTAAATGCTTATCCGGAATCTGCTTTAGATTCTGATCTTTCCATATGGGACATGCTCTCAATGATCTCGGATCAGTCGGATTGCTCTTTTGTATTTATTATGGATGAGTGGGACGCGGTATTCCATATGCCGTTTATTACCGAAAAAGATAAGGCAGAATACATTCTTTTTCTGAAAGCTTTATTAAAAGATCAGGATTATGTTGCACTGGCATATATCACAGGTATTCTTCCAATTGCTAAATATTCCAGCGGATCAGAGTTAAATATGTTTATGGAATTCAAAATGACATCCATGGAAATGTTTGGTGAATATTTTGGATTTACAGATGATGAGGTAGACTATTTATATGAAAAATACAGCCAGTCATACGAGAATCCACACGTATCACGGATGGGTCTGCAAGAATGGTATGATGGGTATTTCACAATAGCTGGAAAACGCCTGTATAATCCAAGGTCTGTAGTAATGGCTCTCAGCTTTAACCAGCTGTCTAACTACTGGACCAGTTCCGGACCTTATGATGAGATATTTTATTATATCCGTAATGATATTGATCAGATTCGAAATGACCTGGCACTGATGATTGCCGGCGAAGGCGTTACAGCAAAAATAGATGAATTTGCAGCATCTGCAATGAATCTTCAAACCAGAAATCAAATATATTCTGCAATGGTTGTATATGGACTGCTTACGTTTACCGACGGGAAAGTTTATATTCCTAACAGAGAACTGATGCTGAAATATGAAGAACTGCTCCAAAACGAAAAAAGTTTAGGTTATGTATATCAGCTGGCTCATATTTCGGAACAGATGCTTAATGCAACACTGTCAGGAGATACGAAAAAAATGGCAGAGATTCTTCAGTATGCACATAATACAGAAACTCCAATTCTGTCATATAACAATGAAGTAGAACTGTCTGCTATTGTGAATCTGGTATATCTTTCCGCACGGGACAGATACCGTGTTGAACGGTAAGATAAAGCAGGCAGGGGTTTTGTTGACTTTATCTTTTACCCATATAAGGCAAATGATACCTGTATTATCCTTGAATTAAAAGTAGGTCATTCTCCAGAACAGGCTATTCAGCAGATCAAGGATAAACAGTATATCCTGAGATTTCAGGGAAAACTTGGTGAAACACCTAAATATACAGGAAAAGTACTTGGCGTTGGAATAAGCTATGACAAAGATACCAAAGAACATAAATGTATCATAGAGACTTTGTCAAAATAAGTGTGCGATTCGCAAACTTTCTATATATCAGACGGTATAGATTGTCATACAGTCCTATATATGAGAAGAACCCTGACCAATTAATGCTACGGTTCTTCTCATATGCGCATAAAAATCCAAACTCACAGATAAGAATTCCCATCCAGCTTGAATCTTTTAATTTTAAAAGGTCCAGACCGAATAGATAAGAATCTCTATCCAGCCTGGATCTTTTATTTCAACATATTTATTATTTATATCGTTGCCAAATAGCTTTTACCAATATTCCTCCACATAACCGGCCGCATCTTCTTCTGATAATGAAAATACCTTCATTAAGTTTTTACGGTAACATCTTTACTGGCGTTAAAACTTTTACAGGTACTGATTGTCGCCTGGATGCCCTCTAACCGTCCTTCACGCCTTCCCTCATTCATTAACTCTTCCAATGCAGTACACATATTGACCTGACCTCCCTTCCGTTCTGATTCTAAAGCATGGTCTATCAGTTTCTGCGACTGGGTGATTGCATCGATCACGATTCCCAGTTCGGATGTGATGTTTCTGTTTTTATATACCGTATTGATTCTTTGATAATCGCGTTCATAAATGGAACGGCTAATATCAAACACAGCATCAACTTCCGGATCTTGAAAATTACAGGTCTCACTTGTCCTCAGTTGAAGCAGGTTCATTTTATAATCCGACACCATTGGACATACTCTTTCCGGGATCTCAAGCATATCTGTCAGACATAGCGGGCCATCCCATGGATCTTCTCCATAATAAACACAGAGGCTGATCACTGGATGCAGTCTATCTGTTTTCCGCATATTCGGAGGACATTGGGTCGAGTAGACGCACCCCTTACGGTCGTGCGCCCCTCACAGAATCCGGACTTGCGGCTTTCCCGCATCCGGCTCTTCATATGGCTGATCTTTTGTCAAATCTCTGTGTATTCAACACTTTTCTCCTCAAAAGTTGTTTTCTTGCTTTTCCAATCTCTGAGTATTGCGCAAGTTACTTTCTTGGTTATTGCCCTATGTGGCTCCCTTCCCTCCTGTGGCATTACCCACATTCATCAGTAATATGAAGCCATCCGACTGCCTATACTTCCTTTGCTTTTCTTCTTTTGGTTGAATAAGCATACTCCATTTCTTTTCTCTAAAATAGAGAAAGTATAGGCTCTCTCCAGTTGACGTACAATCCTTGTATAGCATGAATAGTTCCTTCCGACACCGCAGAGTTGTGTGAAATCTCACCGTATCGATAAACCCACATATTGCCTTCCCCTCAGACAACAGAGTCGGCACTCTGGAAATACTTGGGATTTCGGTGCTCAATAGCTATCCCTACTACCTTGCTGTCTACGCTTAGCACGTTACATTACTGCAACGCACCCAAGACTCGCTTCAAATGCTGTGGTTAACAGCTTATTTGGCAGGATTTCCACCTGTCGGATTGCACACCCTTTGCTGGACGCACTGTCAGACCCCAATGTGCTCTGCGTCCTGGCATTTGATAAAAGCAGGAGAGAAGGTCAACAAAACTCACCTAGTTTCTATTACACTTTCTTTAAAATTGCTATTTGGTAGATTGTAAACTAATATATCCTTTTTCATCTATTATTAAAATAACCTTTTTTTTCATTAAATCCTTCTGAAATTTTTCAAAAAGAGAAGAAGAAATTCTGCTTTTACCGTAATAATTTAAAACGGCTTGCTTTATTTCTATATTTTTTATCATATTATCAGAAGTAATTATTTCGGCAAATATTTTCGCTGTTCGAACGAGAAGGAAGTATCCATTTCGCTCTTCCTTTATATAATAATTTTTTAAATTCGGTTTAATATCTCTCCTTTTTCCCTGAATCTCTATTTCATCTGAAGGAATATAATTTGTTGATTTTACATTTAAAATTTTCATGGAGTATTACCTACCTTTTCTAAAAAAAATTTGACTGTTTTAGTTTCCATTGATACAAGCTTTTAATGGTTCAACTCTGCGCTTCGTTGCAAGCATATTAAAACATTTTTTAGAAAATCTGTATTCGCCACAAAAGTGTCAATTTTTTATTTTTACGCCATTTCTTTTAAAAATTTTCTCTTCAAGAAATGTATTGTTTCGGCAAAATGAAGTTACTTGTATTTTCTTTTCGATTGTATTAAAAAATAAACATAATTTATAATTATCTGATTCACCAATGCAGTTAGGCGTTAATTCCAGCGTTATAGAACGATATTCTGAAATTTGATCAACTTCTGAATGAAATAATCCATCTCCGATTCTTTTTCCAATATCATCAATGATTGGATTATTGTGAATGATTCCCAGAAAATACTGTTTAACGTCGTCGGATATAATCCATTCATAGCCCTTTTGTTTTCTTTTTATAATCTTATTCAGTTGTTTTTGAGTTTCCTCTATTTGATTGTCAAGAAGTAAAATGGAATCAGTATAATTTATGAAATAATTATGCAAAAACAACATATCATGTAAACTATTAGACTGATATATCCGATTTATTATTATATCCATATACATTTCAGCTTCAGCAGCATATTTTGCTTCTTCTTGCTTTCCAGCATATCTATAAAATCTATGATTTATCCTTCTGATTAAAGCAAGCTGTGACTTTCTTCTTGCTCGTATGCCATAGTTTATTTCAGTATTGAGGGTTTTCAATTCTGTAGTTTTATACCTATAGTAATGATTTTCTATTTTGTATTTTTTGTCTATTCTTAAAAGTTCCTGCATATATGATATCACATATAGTTTGGGTACTATATCCGTTTTAGATACTTTTGTGTTTAGATTCAGCATATCCAAATATTCTGAAAACTTCTCTGCAACAATATCATAACGTTCTTTTTCGTATCGCGTAACAATATCCTTTTCATATACTAGATTGATTATGGAATCTTTATTTTCTTTTAAATATAAAGCAATATCCTTTTTGTTTATTGGACTATATGCTAATAGTTTAAATTTTTCTGGTTCATATTCAACAACTTGTTTAAATTCTTGTTCAACAGAAACTTGATGTTGACTGGTTAGATTAACGTCAATAATATCTTTTTCTAATCCGATATCTTCATATTGAGATAGCTTTAAATAGACTGTTTTTAATAACGAATCGTTATATTCTGCTCTTGGCATTTGAAACAGTTTTTCTGCTTCAGACTTCAATTGTCTCGATATTCTTTTAAGTTCGGAAAGATACTCTCCATTTATTGAATAATCAACTCGTATTACTATTTTTTCCAATTGTTTTTCCCACTGTTGTCCGATTGCAACTATGGTGTCTCGCACCAAAGCAGCATATCCTTTAGGAAGCTCTTTTGCAATATTTCTTTTTAAATACGCCATCAATGCACCATTCTTAGTCTCTAATCCGACAAAGCTTTCATCCACATTTTCAATAGATGGTTTCGAAAAAAAAGGCACCAACTGTACATTGTTTTCCACTTCAAAACAGTACAGAAAAAATAATAATTTTACTTTGTCTTGGTTATTTTCAAAATCATTCAAATAAAATCCCAATTTTTCGATCCTTTTAATTAATCCTTTTTTGGAATCATTATCTCCGCCTTCATTTCGATAAAAATATTTCCATATATCTTTTTGTGTTCTATTTTTTTCTGGATATCTATCTGCCAAAACTTTCTGCCATACATGCTCTTGTAATTCCTCCTTCGATAATTTTCGTTCAATTCCAAATGCATATGGACTATAAATCTTCTCCAATCGTTTTTGCCCCACAAAATTTTTTTCAATCCACCAAGCTTCGGTTACTGGCACTGTATCTTCAACGACAAAGCTTTTAAACAATTCTTTAAATTTGGAATTGTTGGGGTAATCATCCGAAGAAAGATCAATACCCAATTTCTTTATTCTTTTTCTCATATATTCCTCAAAAAAACTATATGATTTTTTAACATTACTTTTTTGATTATGTGAAATTTCCATTGTTTTATACTTCCTTTCCTAACAATATAAATATCATATATACGAGAAGAACCCCAGTCAACTAAGACTGAGGCTCCCTTTTTAGGAATCTGTATTATTTACCCAAATGGATTATTTGACAGTTACTTTCTTTGCGTTGGACCATTTGCTGAATACTTTCTTTCCATCTTCAGATGTTCTGTTGAAAGAATGAAGTCCTGCATAGTATGTTCCTGCTGGTACGTTCTTGAATGTTACTGTTACTGTATTTCCTTTCACATTCTTCTTAACCAGTTCGCCGAAGTCTACCGGACGTTTTTCTCCGTTTACACTCTTAACTGAGGATCCGAGAACAACATCATATCCTGTTGCGTCAGCAGATTTTGTATAAGTTACTGTTACTGTGTTTCCTTTTGCTTTTACGCTTGTGACAGTTGGTGTAGATGGTGTTGTAGCAGTTACAGTGAATTTGTAAAGGTTGGACCATTCACCGAATACTTTCTTACCATTTGCATCACGTTTCCAAGCGTGGCAGTATGCATAGTATGTACCTTTCTGTACATAGTAGAAGTTTGTGTTTGTCTTAAGGATGTTCTTGCTGATGTCTACACGACCGTTTGCGTAATCTTCTTCTGTTGCAATTACATAGTCATATCCAACAGCTCCGTCTACATCACCGGAAAGTACAGGTGTTGCTGTGTTGCCTTTAACAACCACATTAGAGATCATTGGCTGGCCTACTTTTGCAGACTCAACTGTGATTTCTTTAGAACCTGTGTAGTTCTTGCTGTCAGCTTTAGCTGTTACTGTTACTTTCTTTCCGTCATCGCTGATCTTAACATCATATTCGGAAGCTGGAACAACAACAGAACCGTTCATTACAGTTACATTATTGTCTTTGTCAACACTGATAGTTGTGTTTGCAAAGTCTTTTTTAGTCACTTTCCAAGTATAGCTGGAAATGTTACTTAATTTTGTATTTGCATAATCTGTAGTAATAGTAGATCCTGATTTAGTTCCTGTTAAATAAGCACCTTTACCTTTGATTGTTACTTCTCCACCATTCTGAGTCTGATTGTCAGGAGTAACATTAGTTACAGATGTTTCTACAGTATAATCAACACCCTGAACAAGTCTATTTCCTTTTGCATCAATAATAACAACCTGTGGTTCAACAGGAAGACCACCAGCATATTCTACATCGCTGATTTTTTTAACCATATCACTGGTGATTACTGCAGTTGGCTCGATGTTATACTGTAAGGTTGCAATTGCTATTTCTTTACCTGTTTTATCATAATTTTTTCTGTTTCCGATACCATATGCTTCAACAGTAGCCACACCAGCATCTATATTGTTTTTATATCTTAATTCGTAATCTTTTCCTTCAGTAAGGACTTTGTTGCTATCATCAACAACTACATATTTAGTTTTAAAGGAATCAATAGTAATGGCTTTTCCAGTGTAATATGCACCTGTTTTATCAACAGTTAATTTAGTTCCTATAAGAGTTGCATCATATTTAGCATTTAACTTAGATGCGAACATAGCCTTAATTTCAGCAGGCACAATTTTAAATGTTCCTTTATATTCGCCCTCTACTTTTGTGCTTCCGGCTACAGCTGTAATTGTAAAGTTATAAGTACCAACTTCTGTTGCATCTGCATCCCAAGTTACAGTATAGTCACCTTTTTTAGTAACTGGATTATATTTATCTATTTCGGTGTTACCAATTTTAACAGATCCTAAAGCCTTATCTACAAAATCCACTGGATATCCAGTATAAGATACATCGAAGTTTTTCTTATCTTTATTTTTGCTTTCAACAGTTGCATTTGCAAGATTTGCTTTTGCGATTGTGTAATCGACAGTAAGAGTTCCTGTATAATTTCCTTTACCTGTAACTGTTACATGAGCAACGCCAGCATTAGTACCTGTTTTAGATGTAACTGTGTAGTCTGTACCTTCTACAAGGACAGTATCACCATCTTTTACAACTAATTTAGGGCTGATAGATTCACCTGTAAATACATATGTTCCTTCAACAGTTGCTGTACAATTCTTTAAATCTTTAGCCACAATTTTAGAAGTAATATTTTTATAATAATATTCTTCACCTGGTTTTAAGGTTACACCGTTGATGGTATAGTTTTTATTATTAAATACTACAACACCTTTTGCTAAGCGATTATCTAAGTTACCTTTAGTTGTAGTTGTTACAGTGTATTCTTTTTCTGGTACCGCAACTTCTTTGCCATTTACTGTAGTAACAACTTTTGCTTCAACATCATAAGTTTTCTTTCCAGCAGTATATTCAATTTCTTTTCCTGTAACAGTAGCTTCTGCCTTATTAATTGTAAACTCATATGTAATTGTTCCAGAATAATTTCCTTTAAATACAAGTTTTACAGTAGGTGTTTTTTTGCTTACTTCATTTGAGTCTGTATTGTTTTCATATACAATATCATAATCTGTACCTAAAACCAGTTTCTGATCTGTAACAGTAGCAGAATTTGTAAGTACTAAATTAGAGAAAGCTTCTTTTAATGGTTCAATAGCAGAACCTGTGTATGTCTCATCTTTTAATACATTTTTAGTAACATCTTTGTAAATACTATCCTTAATTGTATCGCTAGTTATGGCTGTTTTTTTCTGCAATGTAGCAGTTCCGATTTTAGTTCCTGCTGCAAAGGAAAGCTCAGAAGGCGTTATAGTTGCATTTACGACATTGAAGCTGGCAGAGTATTCATTCACAACATTTGTGCTTGATGCATCTGTAGATCTAATGATAACTTTTCCTGTTCCAGCAGATGTATTATTTGATGTAACAATTGTAACTAAAGCATTTGAAGCATCTGTTTTTGTGTAAGCACCAAAGACAGTAGCTAAATCAACTTTTTTACCAGTTGACTTATCTGTTAATGTAAGATCCTCAAATTTTACAGATTCATTTACTTTCTTTGTCGCAATAGCAATATTATATTTTTCTGCCAGTTTGCTTAAGTCTAATGCTTCTACTTTATAAGAGCCAGAATTACATTTAACGTCAACGGCACCTGAAGCAAAATTATTTTTAATTAATTCATTTCCAGTTTTTCCATTGTCTGCCTTAAAAGTTACTGTTACATCTTTCGCAGCATAATCATCAACTTTACTTGCACCTGAAACAGTATATAATTCTGATGGAATTTCTACATTTGCAAGCTTATCCATAACTACAACCTTAGGCTGGGTTGCAGTTCCATTATATGTAGTGCTACCAGAAACAACAACAGATACATTTGGTTCTCCTGTTGTCGGATCTATTACCGGAGCAGGAGTAATAGTATATTTGCATGTATCACTTGTAAGTGTTCCTGTATAGCCGTCAGCTTCTACACCTTCTACTGAAAATTTGTATTCACCAACATTTTTTGCTTCCTTTTCATCTTCAAATTTTACAAGGACACTAGCGTCTCCAGTATATTTTGTGTTTTCAACTTTAACAGCCGGAGCCTGCACTTTTCCGGTGTAAACACCAGTAAATGTTCCTTTTACCTCCCATGTACCGTTAAGCGTGCTCTTAATATCAACTGGTTTTACAGTTGCAGAAGTTTCATAAACAGGGTCATTGTTACCTTCTACGTAAACTTTAATTGTTACCTGTTTGCTATATTTATAAGCATCCAGTCCTAAACCATTTCCATTTGCGTTTGTTGTTGCAGTAGTTAATGCATTATTTAAAACATCTGATACAGTTTCTTTGCCAGTAGGTTTAGTAACATTCTCTGACTTCCATAAGTTATCACCACTGTAAATTTCTACTTTAGTTGGAACTACAGCTACAGTATTTTTATCTAAGATCTCAAATTTGGCATCGTCTGTAACACCCTCTTTTTTAACAAGTTCTAATTTGGATGCCCAGTCAACTGACTTTAATTCCATATTTGTGTTTACAGTATAGCCTTCAGCTACCTGTGCTGCAGGAACATCTGTTGTATCATCAGCTACAACCGGAGCTTCTGCCGCATTATCAGAAAATTCGTCTGCTGTATCAACAGCTGGAGCTTCTGCTTCAGATGTTACAGCAGCATCTGTACCATCGCTGAACTCAGCAGCCCATACCGGCACATTAGAAGTAGCAAGCATTGCAACAACAAGTGACATACTTAATGTCTTTTTTGCCATGCCCTTCTTTGTGTTTTTAATCTTTGTCATGATTATAGTTCCCCTTTCCTTAATATAACTATTTCTTTTTGGGTAAAGATTCCTAGACATAATCTGTCTGTTATGGTTAATAATAGTGCTTTAGCCAGTTTTTGTCAAGGGTAATGCTCAAGAATTTTACGATTTTTTTAAATTTCACGCACTTCAAAAGCATTTATTTTCCTTGATTTTTCATGTTTGAATTCTATAATTTGTTACAAATATGGTGAGTTTTTCTTCTATATCACAAGATGATGTATTATCTGTCTTATCATCCAAAAATAGCAGAGAACCTTATCTGATTCTCTGCCATTTATTCATTTTACAACTACAGTTCTTCTTTTATCTTTTTTATCTGTTCCAACGATAACTGTGTATCGTTCGCAATTTCTTCCAAACTACAATTACCTCTCTTAAACATACGAATTGCTACTTCTGTTTTTACCTCATCTTTTGCTTCTGCTTCTAGCTCATCTTTATACTTATCTCTTATTTTCTTTATAAATTTATCCGTTTCCAATTCCAATACTTTTCCGCCCATAACTTGATCAACCCCTTTCTTTGTATCTCTGAATTTTTCATTTTCCGTAAAAGAACTATTTGTTCTACATTCTTTTATAAAAAAGCCTCTGCCTATACATTTTACAACTGTATCGCCAGAGGCTTTCCTGACTTATATAGAAGCATTTTCTTCTATAATAAAGCAAATAAAGCAATATAGAATCCAATTCTTCTAAATAAGCATATTATTTCTTTCTAACAATAACCTTATCCAGATGCCAGATGTCGTCCACATATTCCTGAATTGTTCTGTCTGATGTAAACTTACCGCTGCATGCTGTATTGAGAAGTGCTTTCTTTGCCCAGCCTTTTTCATCTCTGTAAGCTGCTTCTACGCGTTTCTGTGCGTCTGCGTAGGAGCGGAAGTCTGCGAGGATGAAGTAGCGGTCTGCTCTGTCTGTGTTCTTTGTGTTGAGGAGTGAATCGTACAGGTCACGGAAGAGTTCTGTATCGCTGGAGAAAGTTCCGTTGATAAGCTGCATCAGTACCTGACGGATTTCTTCGTCTGTATTGTAGATTACGTTTGGATCGTATCCGCCGTTGTTTTCGTAGTTAATGACTTCGTCGGAGCTTAAACCGAAGATGAATGCGTTTTCTGCGCCAACTTCTTCTACGATCTCTACGTTAGCACCGTCCATGGTTCCAAGTGTTGGAGCACCGTTGAGCATGAATTTCATGTTACCTGTTCCGGATGCTTCTTTACTTGCTGTGGAAATCTGCTCGGATACGTCTGCTGCTGCAAAGATCCACTCAGCGTTGGATACTCTGTAGTTTTCGATGAATACAACTTTGATCTTGCCGTTGATGGAAGCGTCGTTGTTTACTACATCTGCTACGGAGTTGATGAGTTTGATGATCTTCTTAGCTGTTGCATAACCTGCGGATGCTTTTGCGCCGAAGATGAATGTTCTTGGATAGAATTCCATTTCCGGATGCATCTTGATCTGGTTGTACAGATAGATAACATGCAGGATGTTCAGGAGCTGACGTTTGTACTCATGAAGTCTCTTAACCTGCACATCGAAGATGGAGTGCGGATCTACTTCTACGCCGTTGTGCTCGAGGATGTATTTTGCAAGACGCTCTTTGTTCTTAAACTTGATGTTCATGAATTCCTGGAGTGCTTTGTCATCATCTGCGTAAACTGCCAGTTTCTTTAACTGCGGAAGGTCTGTGATCCAGTCCGGTCCGATATGCTCTGTGATCCAGTCTGCAAGGAGTGGATTTGCATGAAGCAGGAAACGTCTCTGAGTGATACCGTTGGTCTTGTTGTTGAATTTCTGTGGCATCAATTCATAGAAGTCTTTTAATTCCTGATTCTTCAGGATCTCTGTATGAAGGCGTGCAACACCGTTTACAGAGTAGCCTGCTGCGATTGCAAGGTGAGCCATCTTAACCTGTCCGTCGTAAATGATTGCCATCTTTTTGATCTTCTCGTAGTTTCCCGGATATTTTGCCTGGATTTCGAGAATGAAACGACGGTTAATCTCTTCGATGATCTGGTATACACGTGGAAGCAGTCTGGAGAAGAGCTCGATCGGCCATTTCTCAAGTGCTTCGGACATGATGGTATGGTTTGTGTAAGCAACGGATTTGGTTGTTACTTCCCATGCTTCATCCCAGCCAAGTCCTTCTTCGTCCATGAGGATACGCATTAACTCTGCTACTGCTACAGTTGGATGTGTATCGTTCATCTGGAAGGTTACTTTTTCATATAATTTCTTAATGTCGCTGTGTTTCTTCTTATATTTATCGATTGCTGCCTGTAAACTTGCAGATACGAAGAAGTACTGCTGTTTCAGTCTCAGCTCTTTACCTGCATAGTGGTTGTCGTTCGGGTAAAGGACTTCTACGATGTTGCGGGCAAGGTTCTCCTGCTCTACAGCTTTCTTGTAATCACCTTTGTCAAAGGAATCCAGCTCGAAGTCTACGATCGGTTCTGCATCCCAGATACGAAGTGTATTTACCACGTCGTTGTCATAACCTGTGATCGGCATATCATAAGGAATGGCTTTTACTGCCTGATATCCTTCATGGATAAATTTATTTCCGCCTTTTTCAGGATCGTATTCTACTCTTACATATCCGCCGAAGTGTACTTCTTTGGCATATTCCGGACGGCGAAGTTCGAATGGGTAGCCGTTCTTTAACCAGTTGTCCGGTACTTCGATCTGGTAACCGTTTTCAATTTTCTGTTTGAACATTCCGTAGTGATAACGGATTCCGCATCCATATGCAGAGTAGTTTAATGTTGCGAGAGAATCAAGGAAGCATGCAGCAAGTCTTCCCAGACCACCGTTTCCAAGTGCCGGGTCCGGTTCCTGATCTTCGATGCAGTTGAGATCGAATCCCAGTTCATCAAGGGCTTCTTTTACTTCGCCATATGCGCAAAGGTTGATCAGGTTGTTTCCAAGGGCACGTCCCATCAGGAATTCCATGGACATGTAGTATACAGTTTTTGGATCCTGCTCGTCGTATGCTTTCTGTGTTTCAAGCCAGTTATCGATGATAACGTCTTTTACTGTGTAGCTTACTGCCTGGAAAATCTGCTCCTGTGTAGCTTCTTCAATTGTTTTTCGATAGAGGAATTTTACGTTGTCTTTTACGCTTTTCTTGAATGCCTCTTTCTTGAACATTTCGTTTGTCATTACATACCTCCCGTAATCTGGTTTCCGTTACTGTTTCGTTCTCTGCAAAAAATATTGCAGGGAAGATCCGCAAACAGTAACTGGTATTTCGTCATAATCTTTCCGTTTCCTTTATCAGAGAAATTGGGGGCAAAGTAGCTCTGCCTCCAATTTCTTCTTTGAAATCAAACTGTCAAAGAATATGATACTCTTTTTTCGACAGCCTGTCATCTGTATATTTGCCGAAAATTATGACAATTTTTTTACTCCCATGGTTACAGTTTCTTTGTTGATATTCCATTCTTTCACATAACCATCGGTCTCACCAAGTACCATTTCGTCTGCAAGTACTTCAGATTTGATCTCATCTTCGTGTGCTTTCATGACTTCCTGGATTTTGTCGTTTCCATGAGCATATACTTTGATCTTATCCATAACTTCGAAGCCGGCTTCTTTACGCATGGTCTGGATCTTGCTGATGATCTCACGTACAAATCCTTCTTCGATCAGTTCAGGTGTCAGGTTTGTATCGAGAACTACGGATGTTTCGCCGTCGGATTCGGATACGTAACCCTCTGTCTGTGCTGTTTCAATAAGAAGATCTTCTTCTGTAAGTTCAACATCATTTCCGTTGATATCCAGTTTCAGAACACCATTGCCTCTGAGTTCTTTCATTGCTGCTGTTCCGTCGATGTCTGTCAGAGCCTGTTTGATTCCACCGAGGAGTTTGCCGTATTTCGGTCCTACAGTACGAAGCTGTGGTTTGAAACTGTAGGAAATAAAGGATTCTACGTCATCTGCAAATTTTACTTCTTTGATATTCAGCTCGTCTGCGATAATGTCTGTGTAAAATTCGCCCATCTTCTTCTCAGCTTTTACATACATGGTTCCGATCGGCTGACGGTTCTTGATGTTTGCTGTATTTCTGCATGCACGTCCAAGAACTACGATCTCGAGAAGCTCTTTCATGTCTGCTTCGAGGTCTTTGTCGATCCATGCTTCGTTTACAGTCGGGAAGTCGCAGAGGTGGATACTTTCCGGAGCATCTTTGTCTACGCTTCTTACAAGGTTCTGGTACATATCTTCTGTCATGAACGGGATCATCGGAGCTGCTGTCTTTGCGATTGTTACCAGTGCGTTGTACAGAGTCATGTAAGCATTGATCTTATCCTGCTCCATTCCTTTTGCCCAGAAACGTTCACGGCTTCTTCTTACATACCAGTTACTCATCTCATCTACGAATTCCTGAAGTGCTCTTGCTGCTTCCGGAATCTTGTAGTTTGCCAGGTCATTGTCTACTGCCTGTACAGTTGTGTTTAATCTGCTGAGCAGCCATTTATCCATTACAGGGAGCTGATCATATTCGAGATTGTATTTAGTTGGATCGAAGTTGTCGATGTTTGCATATAATACGAAGAACGCGTATGTGTTCCAGAGTGTGCTCATGAATTTACGCTGTCCTTCTACAACGGCTTTGCCATGGAAACGGTTTGGAAGCCATGGTGCGCTGTTGATGTAGAAATACCAGCGGATCGCATCTGCGCCGTATTTGTTCAGTGCGTCAAACGGGTCAACTGCATTTCCTTTGGACTTACTCATCTTCTGTCCGTTCTCATCCTGGACATGTCCCAGAACGATTACGTTCTTATATGGTGCTTTGTTGAAGAGCAGTGTAGATTCTGCAAGGAGTGAGTAGAACCATCCACGAGTCTGGTCTACTGCCTCGGAGATAAAGTTTGCAGGGAACTGCTGCTCAAATAATTCTTTGTTTTCAAATGGATAGTGGTGCTGTGCGAAAGGCATTGCTCCTGAATCGAACCAACAGTCAATAACTTCCGGTACACGGTGCATTTCTCCACCACATTCCGGACACTTCAGTGTGATCTCATCGATGTATGGACGATGAAGTTCTACTGTCTTGGCTCTCTCATCACCGCTCATCTCAAATAATTCCTGACGGCTTCCAACGGAATGCATATGTCCGCATTCGCACTGCCAGATGTTCAGTGGTGTTCCCCAGTAACGGTTACGGCTGATACCCCAGTCCTGAACGTTCTCCAGCCAGTCGCCGAAACGTCCTTTACCGATGCTCTCTGGAATCCAGTTGATTGTGTTGTTATTTCTGATCAGGTCATCTTTGACTGCTGTCATCTTGATGAACCAGGATTCTCTTGCATAGTAGATCAGTGGTGTGTCGCATCTCCAGCAGTGTGGATATTCATGCTCGAATTTCGGAGCATCGAAGAGTTTGCCTTCTTTGTCCAGGTCTGTGAGAACCATCGGGTCTGCTTTCTTTACGAAAACGCCAGCGTATGGAGTCTCTTTTGTCAGGTTACCCTGTCCGTCTACGAACTGTACGAATGGAAGGTCATAGTTACGTCCGATTCTGCTGTCGTCTTCACCAAATGCAGGTGCGATATGAACAATACCTGTACCGTCGCTCATAGTAACGTATGTGTCACATGTTACGAAATGAGCTTTCTTTTTCTGTTTTGCTGCTGCCTCTCCTGCGCATGCAAAAAGTGGCTCATACCCTTTATACTCGAGATCTGTTCCTTTGTAAGTTTCCAGAACTTCGTATGCTTTCTCGCCTTCTTCTTTTGCAAGTTTGCCAAGAACTTTGTCGAGAAGTGCTTCTGCCATATAATAGGTGTATCCGTCTGCTGCTTTTACTTTGCAGTAAGTCTCATCCGGGTTTACGCAGAGTGCAACGTTGGATGGAAGTGTCCATGGTGTTGTTGTCCATGCAAGGAAGTATGCGTCTTCGCCGACAACCTTGAATCTTACAACTGCGGAACGCTCTTTGACAGTTTTGTATCCCTGGGATACTTCCTGTGCGGAAAGCGGAGTACCACATCTTGGACAGTAAGGAACGATTTTGAAGCCTTTGTACAGAAGCTTCTTGTTCCAGATTTCTTTGAGTGCCCACCACTCGGATTCGATATAGTCATCATAGTAAGTTACATATGGGTGCTCCATATCAGCCCAGAAACCAACTGTTGAGGAGAAATCCTCCCACATTCCTTTGTATTTCCAGACACTTTCTTTACACTGTTTGATGAATGGCTCCATACCGTATTCTTCGATCTGTTCTTTGCCATCCAGTCCCAGTTTTTTCTCTACTTCCAGCTCTACCGGAAGACCATGGGTATCCCAGCCTGCTTTACGTGGAACCATGTAGCCTTTCATTGTACGGTATCTCGGAATCATATCCTTGATTACACGGGTAAGCACATGGCCGATGTGCGGTTTACCGTTGGCGGTTGGCGGTCCATCGTAGAAAGTATAGGTTTCTCCTTCTTTTCTGTTTTCCATACTTTTCTCAAAGATATGGTTTTCTTTCCAGAATTCTTCTACTTTTTTTTCACGGTCTACAAAATTTAAGTTCGTATCAACTTTCTGGTACACAGTAAATTACCTCCTGTTTTTATTTTGGTATATTCTTGTTACCGGGCACGAAGTGAACAGTAACATATTTTAGAACGAAAATAATCCTGAAATTTTTGTTTTATAGGATAATGACGTTTGTGCACATCTTTATCCCATAAAACAAAAAAATCGTCCCTTATGTAAAAGGACGAAGGTTTATTTACGTTCGTTATACCACCTGTTACATTGTACGGGCATCTTTGCCGATACATGAATCCTTTAACGGGGATTTCCGTCAGCTCCTATCTGCATATCGCCTTCAGAGTTGCAACTCCGGAGTGATTTTCACTGCATTTACTTACCATCAGGCTCACACCCTCCCTGACTCGCTGTCTGCGTTCATCTGCAATTACTGTCTCCATCAACGTTTTTGTGGTTTATATTTAAAACACTATGCGGATTCATTATAAGGTCACGAAATTCCCTGTGTCAAGTATTTTTTGGATTATTTAAGGTTATGCTAACCTCAGGATAACGTTACTGTTCACTCCGTTCGCAGTAACGTTGCCAAAATTCATTCCAGATTGCCTGCGGCAATGGAATTTTGGCTTGTATGTCTCGGGATTTTGGCATATTCATGCCAAAACACCTCGCGGAATAGTGGTGTGTGAACAGTAACAGGATAACTTTGTGAGAATATATAAGGATATAAATTTTACACAGCCATTGTAATTAATGATATAATAAGGTAGAATATTTTGTCCGAATATAACAAAACGTATTGGATTAACATTTTTTTTGGACTTTAATATCATCCTGTATGTCGATTTTTCGCAGCTGTAAATACTCTTGTACCATAGCAATTCTACAAATAGCTGCTTTTTTTATCGCATATAATCGTCGTCAGGAGTTATCTAAGCGTTACTGTTTTCTCCGTTCTCATTAACGCATGGACAGCAATATCTGAACAACTAATCTGCATAGTTAATAATTTTCTATGCGCATTTATTAATGAAGGGTAATTTTAAATGTTTAAGAGAAAATTTCATACAATGATAAAGCGTTCTCTTGCCGGAATGCTTTGTGCCGGGCTGCTGGTTACTCAGCCGGCTGCTATTTATGCTGCTGAAGCGAATGCCACTGCAACTCCCGAAGCTGGTCACTCGGCGACTTATTCCCAGGCTGCTGATACAGACTCCATCAAAGGATGGCCTGCCGGGCCAAGTATTGAAGGACAGTCCGCTGTATTAATGGATGCGGTAACTGATACCGTTCTTTATTCCAAGAATCCTGATGACAGACTCTATCCAGCCAGTATCACTAAGATTATGACCGCACTCCTGGCATGTGAGAATCTCGACATGAATGATACGATCACGATGTCACAGGAGGCGGCTTACGGAATCGAGGCCGGAAGCTCCACGATCTACGCAGAAACCGGCGAAGTTTTTACTGTAGAGCAGGCGCTGATGGCGCTGATGCTGGAATCCGCCAATGAGATGGCTCTTGCCATTGCCGAAAAGACAAGTGGTTCTGTTAAGAAGTTTGTGGAACTGATGAATCAGAGGGCAGCACAGCTTGGATGTAAGAATACACATTTCAATAATCCAAACGGCCTGCCGGATGAGACTCACTACACCACTGCAAGTGATATGATGAAGATTGCAAAAGCTGCCTGGTATAATCCAGAGTTTCGTAAATTTGTCACTACACAGACTTATGAGATTCCGCCGACAAACAAGCAGTCAGAAACCCGTTACCTTCTCAATCACCACAGAATGATGTCCGGTCAGTCCTACGCTTACGACGGAGTTCTCGGAGGTAAGACCGGTTATACAAACGTGGCCGGAAATACCCTCGTAACTTATGCGAAGAGAGGCAATTCCATTCTGATCGCAGTTGTACTGAATTCTACAAACGGTGCTTTCCCGGATACAACCTCTCTGCTGGACTATGGCTTTGACAATTTTGAAAAAGTAGATATGAATGTAGACACGAATCCGGTTCCGGAAACGTTTCTTCCATGTGAGAAGCATCTCTTAAAAAATAGCGGAGATCTCTGTTCTTTCTATTATATGAGACATGTGTATGTGACAGTTCCCACAGGAACAGATGTGAGCCAGCTTGTCAGGAAACAGTGGCTTCTTAATAATTCTATAGGACCGAAACGTATCAAGAGCAAATATTATTTTAATGATCATATGGTCGGATATGGAATACAATATGAAAAGGAGATCCTTTCAGACCTCCTTCTCAACACTTCTTTTTAGTTTTCGTCTGAGGCGGAGGACTTCTTTTCTTTCACGAAGCTCCTCCGCTTCTTCTGTATCTGTGAAACGCAATGTTTTCACTGCAAAATATTTCTCATCTTCTGTTTTCCGGATACGGATCTTTCCTTTTACCAATCCGTGTTCCTCACATACAGAAACGCTGTAATAAACCTTCGGATTGTTCATAAACCAGCGAAGTTTCCGCTTCGCAGGAAGATGGCAGATCGGACATCTGGTACTTGTTACTTCGCGGTCTTTCATAACACGCTCTCTCGTGTTGAATTCTCTGGATACGTATTTGTCATGATCCGGATAGGAAATATGTATCTCTTCCTTTTTCTTCTTCGGATTCTGATATACGTCCAGTGACGGGTGATTCACGATTATGATGTTATTTATCTTCTTTAAAACCTCAGCGGTATACCAGGCATCCGCAAGTGCTCTGTGAAATCCCTGGGACTTCTCTATTTTCAGCTCATCGATTGCATGCTCCAGTGCACATCTGCGCGTACCGTCATCATAACTGATGCTGAACAGTTTCTGCACATCATAGTAAGTCACCGGTCCCGGGAGAAGGTCAAGTATTCCATAGAACTTCATATTTCTCTGAAGTTCCATCACATCCTGATTTCCCCAGGTAAAAAAATACCAGTCTTCTCCGCACCAGTCAAGAAATTCTCTGGCAGCCTGTTCAAACGGCACACCGCCCATAAGGTCTTTATAATCCACATGAATCACCTCATGAATGCTGTCATGGATCCAGTTGTAAACCTGTGGTTTGATCAACCTGTGAAAACTGTCCGTTATTTCTTTTTTGCTGTTTACTTTTACAGCTCCGATCTCGATAATCTCGAATGGAAGTTTGTCGTTGCGAGTTTTCTTTCCCGCTGGATTCTGATTCCATTCCAAGTCAAAAACTATATAGTTCATTTATCCATTCCTTTTTTTGCCTGCCTCTATACGAGTTTCTCTATAATAAATTTCTTTATAAAAACAATTCTGCAATAGCTATTGCTATTCTGTTTTAACATTCCTCGATGCAGGCTACAATGAAATTCTGCGATTACCGATCACAAAGCAGTGTGAACAGTAATGATTCTATTTTACTTTCTCTCCCAGTTCATAGATTGCCTCTATGAGGTATTCCTGGAATTTGGAAGCGTCTGCATCCATAACTGCGATGTTCTCTTCCTCTTCTTCATGCATCCACCAGCGGAAATCTGCGATGGTTCTTCCTGCAGATTCACCATCAGAGCAGTCCACGTCCAGTACCACTTTCTGGACTTTGAAGATTTCCGGATGAGTCAGATACATATATGGAACCGCATCATGGATACTTACCTGTCCCCTGAATTTATTTCCGTTTGCCAGGCTGTAGCCCGCCATATCTCCACAAAGCTTCGCAATCTGATTATTCTGAGACTGGCTGAGTTTCTGGATCTGGGAACGTGTCAGGGCACATTTCTCAGTAACGTCCAGGCCGCACATTACAATTGGAAGGCCTGATTTAAATACGATTTTTGCAGCTTCCGGATCTACATAAATATTAAACTCTGCGGATGCGGTTACATTTCCACCTGCCACTGCGCCACCCATAAGAATGATCTCCTGGATTTTTGATTTTACTTCCGGATAAATTTTAAGAAGTAAACCGATATTTGTCAACGGTGCTGTACAGATTAGAGTTACTTTCTCTCCTTCCGGAAGTTCGGTGAGAAGTCTCTTAATGTAAAAGACTGCCATCTCTTTTTCCGGTTCTGCATCGGCTCTCGGAATCGTGCAGTCACCAAGTCCGTTTTCTCCATGAAATTCAGATGCTGTGTGATGTTCTCTGATGATTGGTTCTACCATTCCGGCAGCTACCGGCACATTTAATTTGTAAAGTGCTGACAGGTCCAGAGCATTTCTTGTTACGATGTCAATGGTCTGGTTCCCGGCTACGGTTGTCACTGCCAGAAGTTCAAATGCTTCCGGGTGAGCTGCTGCGTAAACAAGTGCGATAGCGTCATCAATTCCAGGATCGCAGTCCATAATAATTTTTCTTTTTTCCATAGTTTTTTGTCCCCTTTTCATTATAATTTGTAAATACCTTTATCCCTTTTGCCAGCACCCGGCATTTGATTTATAGTATAGCAGAGAGAGAATTTACTGTAAACACCTGAATACATCGTGTGAGTCACCCTTCACTTTGGAAATACAAACCCCCCGGAAGCGTTTTTTCGTACTTCCGAGGGGAAATGAAAGATTATCGCGTCGAAATTATTTCTTTGCAAAATATTGCTCTATGTAATCAAGAATTTCTTCCGGCTTGTCCATAAATTTACACATATCCAGAATCGCCGGTTCCATGAACTTTTCTTTTGCAGTATGTGCCAGAAGCTGTCTCATCAGATCATAGTAGCCATTAATATTATAGAAAACAATCGCGCGATCCAGTCTGTTCAGACTCTTAAGTGTAAGAATCTCAAAAAATTCTTCGTAAGTTCCGATACCTCCCGGAACTACAATTGTCGCCTGTGACTTCTCTTCCAGGAGATGTTTTCTCTCCCGCATCGTCTCCGTCATGATAAATTCCGTACAATGCTGATACAGGATCCCCGGTTCATCAAAGAACCGTGGTGCAATTCCCAGGAGATAACCGCCTTCTGCGTCCACACCTCTGGCCGCAGCTCCCATAAGTCCTGTCTCGCCACCTCCGAATACCAGTCCATGTCCACGTCTGGCCATCAGTCTGCCAAGTTCTTCGGTTTTCTCATAATAAATCTGATCCAGCTGTGGGCTGGCTGCGCCATAAATGCAGATATTCATCTTGCGAGTCTCCCTATTTTACAACTTTCAATTCATACTGTCTTGTACCCAGTCCAATCTTCTGGGCCTGATCCAGTGTTGCCTGCCATTCAATATTCGGGTTGGAATCTTTGAAATGGTCGTGATGACAATGCCAGTCAGGCTGTGCAAGGTGTTCACCAAGCTGGCTGTTCTCGATTGGTGTCGCTTTCAGACAGGCATCTGCGCAGGCCTGATCCAGAGCAACCGGGTCAAAGCTTGCGAACATTCCGATATCCGGAAGGATCGGCGCATCATTTTCTCCATGGCAGTCACAGTTCGGACTGATATCCTGAACCAGTGCTACATGGAAGTGTGGACGGCCATGACAGACAGCCTGTGCATACTCTGCCATCTTACGATCCAGAAGTTCGTTTGCGCTGCTGTTTGGATTGTATACAGCATCAAAACTACATGCTCCGATACAACGGCCGCAGCCTTTACATTTGTCATAATCGATGACTGCTTTTTTGTCTGGATATGTAATCGCGTCACTTCCGCATTCCTTTGCACAACGACGGCAGCCACGGCAAAGTTCTTCGTTTACTGCCGGTTTTCCACTGGCATGCTGTTTCATCTTACCGGCACGGCTTCCGCAGCCCATTCCGATATTCTTCAGCGCACCGCCAAAACCTGTTGCTTCGTGACCTTTGAAATGACTTAAGCTGATAAAGATATCGGCATCCATGATTGCATGGCCGATGAGTGCAGTCTTGCAGTATTCTCCGTTTACTACCGGTACTTCTACTTCGTCTGTACCACGAAGGCCATCACCGATAATAATCTGGCATCCTGTTGTGATGGTATTAAAGCCATTCATATTTGCGCAGTCAAGGTGTTCCAGTGCATTCTTACGGCTTCCCGGATAAAGGGTGTTGCAGTCTGTGAGAAATGGAAGTCCACCCTGCTCCTTGCAAAGGTCAGCAACTACTTTTGCATAGTTCGGGCGCAGGAAAGCCATGTTTCCAAGTTCTCCGAAATGCATCTTGATTGCTACGAATTTGCCATCCATATCAATGTCTTTGATTCCGGCTGCAATACAAAGTTTTTTCAGCTTATCAAGCTGGCTTGTGCCGACCGGGCATCGAAAGTCGGTGAAATAAACTGTTGATTTTTCCATCTGTCGTTTCCTCCTTAATTATCAAATCTGAAAAACCAGGATTATCCTGTTTATTTATAACCGAATCGCCATTTGATAATTCGGTTAAATTCAGAGAACTTACATACACTCATAGAATTTTGATACTTTTTTATATTCTGCAGGTGCTGTGATTTTCTCTACAATTACGTCTCCATCTTCCGCGTTCTGATAACGGTAAATGTAAACGCCTTCCTGTATCTCATCCTCTTCTATCAGAGATACGGCCATATAGTTCTGTCCCTCCACCTCGAAGGTATCCATGATTGCGAAGTCCCGCTCTGTACCATCGGAAATCGGAATGCTGACTACTTCGTATTCTGCTGTTGAATCATTTTCTGCAGCGGTATCCTTCTCTGCAACGATATCATTTTCTACAACAGTATCATTTAAAATTTCTTCGCTATTCTCGCTCATATTTTCAAAACCTTTCTGGATAAAATCTCGTTATCAATCATTGTAACAAAGCATATCCATTTAGTCAAAATAAATGTTACTGTTCACTCCGTTCCCAGCAACACGCTTCGCGATGCACAGAATTTATGCTAATCGCATAAATTCGCGCGGTATGTCTCGGGTTTTCTGTTGCCAGGCATCCGTAAGAAGCTGCCGGTGGCAGGTTCTGTAGGTGACCTTCGCTCACAAAAAACACCTCGCGGGATATTACCAGTGAACAGTAACAAATAAATATCAAAACAGGCTACGTCTGTTTATGCTACGTCAACCGAATGAATGCAAAATATACAACAAAACAGGGCGTGCAGATTGCACGAATAAATTTTCAAATGTACTCTGGAATGCACACACTACAATTTCGTGAATTCCCAAAATCTCCGGCATATAAAAAGGCCATGCTTTCATAAACACAGCCTTTTTGATTTTATTCATTTAGTTTTATTCATTTGTTTTTATCAAACCTGACAGGTTCTTCCGATTCATATCAACGCATTGATTCCAGGTAAAATCCTGTACTTATGCCATGATAGGTTTCAGTGCTTCAGCCAGTTTCTCCTTCTCAGCTTCTGCTTCTTCCAGATTCTTGCCAAGAGTTGTGTAATAGATCTTGATCTTAGGTTCTGTTCCGGATGGACGAACTACTACTGTCTCGCCATTGTCCAGTTTGTAGATGAGTACGTTTGCTGCCGGAAGTCCTGTTTCTTCTGGTTTCTGATAGTCTGTTACTTTGACGATCTGGTGACCGGCGATCTCTGTGAGCGGTTTGTCGCGAAGTCCCTGCATCAGAGCTGACATCTTGTCCATTCCGCTTAATCCCGGGAATTCGAAGCTGTCTACTTTGTTCAGGTAACGTCCGTACTGTGCATAGATTTCTTCCAGTCTCTGTTTCAGAGAACTTCCAATGCTTCTGTAGTATGCAGCCATTTCACAGATCAGCATAGATCCGATGACAGCATCTTTATCACGTACGTATGGTCCTGCGAGGTATCCATAGCTCTCTTCAAATCCGAAGATAAATCTGTCTACTTCACCTGCTGCCTCAAGCTGTGCGATCTGGTCTCCGATCCACTTAAATCCTGTAAGTACACTTCTGAGTTCTACACCATAATGCTCTGCTACTGCGTCTGCAAGCGGTGTGGAAACGATGGATTTCACTGCTACCGGATTCTTTGGCATTGTGCCTTTTTCAATGCGGCCTGCACAGATATAATCAAGAAGGAGTACACCTACCTCATTACCTGTTACCAGTTCATAAGAACCATCCGGGCATTTCATTGCGATACCGACACGGTCTGCATCCGGGTCAGTTGCAAGCATTAAGTCTGCACCTGTTTCTTTTGCAAGATTTAATCCCAGTTCCAGAGCTGCAAAGATCTCCGGGTTCGGATAGCTGCAGGTTGTGAAGTATCCGTTCGGATATTCCTGTTCCGGAACGATAGTGATGTCTGTGATTCCGATATCTTTTAATACCTGAGTTACAGGTACAAGACCGGAACCGTTTAATGGACTGTAAACCAGTTTCAGGCCTGCTGTTTTGCAAAGCCCCGGACGAACCTGGCGGGATTCGATTGCTTCATAGAGAGCCTGTTTGCAGTCATCTCCTACGAAACGGATCAGACCTTCTTCTACACCTTCTGCGAAAGACATATATTTCGCGCCGGTAAGTACGTCTGTTTTCTGAATTTCATCATATACGATTGCTGCTGCATCATCTGTCATCTGGCATCCGTCCGGACCGTATGCTTTATATCCATTGTACTTAGCCGGGTTGTGAGATGCTGTTACCATAATACCTGCGTTGCATTCATAGTAACGTGTTGCAAAAGAAAGTGCCGGTACAGGCATCAGTGCATCGTAAATTCTTACTTTGATTCCATTTGCAGCCAGTACACCTGCTGCGTTCTTTGCAAATACATCGCTCTTAAGACGGCTGTCATAGCTGATCGCCACTGTCTGATTTCCGCCCTGTGTCTTTACCCAGTTGGCAAGTCCCTGTGTTGCCTGACGTACTACGTAAATATTCATACGGTTTGTTCCAGCACCCAGAACCCCACGAAGTCCGGCTGTTCCAAACTTCAGAGCCACTGCGAAACGATCTTTGATTTCTTCATCGTTTCCTTCAATTCTGGATAATTCCGGGTTAAGATCTGCATCTTCCAGATCTGCTGCTAACCAACGTTTGTATTCTTCCTGATACATTTTGACCACTCCTGCCATATTTTTTTAGATTTTTTTGTATATATTTGCTCAATATAGCTTCACTATACCATAATTTAAGTAAATCAGCAACAAAACAGGAAAATTTCACAAAAGTTTTATCTGAACCTGCCGTTATTTTCATTTCTTTTTTCCCTAATACAAAAGGAATCATTGTTATTCCATTTTTCATCTTCGTGCCACTCCACATATCAGTGAAATAATTCCAACTACGATCAGAATCGGTAAAGCAATTGTAACCAATCCACCAATCGCCAGTGCAATCAAAATAACCGGAAGGAATACCAATGTAAATAGCACTTTCGTAATTCCCCAGGTCATCTTAAATGCAAGTCCGATCAGTTTTCCAAAAATCCCGAACATCAGACAAATAAATATAAATGTCAACATATATCCTTCACGCTCTCTTTCTTTATATAGACATCTTCTTAGTGTCTCTGGACACTTTTCGTACCATTGACTATGTTTTTATAAAAGATAAATCTTTTTTCATATAATATAACGTTCGAAAGCTTCGTTTGTATTCAGTATTTTTATAATTCACCAATATTCCTTTATACGACCTCAAATACAAGAATCTTCTCTCTATGATTATTCCCATTAAACAGATCCTTGCAATCAATCTCATCCGAAAACAGCAACTGTTCTTCTGTCATCAAATAACTGACATATTCATCTGATGGATAATAGAAAAACAGTGGCATGCTCTCGCCACTTAAATCTTACAGATTTTGAAGTGGGAGCTTCCTGCTCAATTGCCCTTCAGGGCAAAGCTAAAACAGGCTATCCCCGCGTGTCCCGCGGTTCTTTTTTTATCCGGTTACGGAT